>Ga0265298_10000131_pt1 | contig 112390 bp, 92 predicted proteins | sample AusTroGonzalo_MG_3_FD_193486 | JGI IMG/M metagenome (GOLD analysis project Ga0265298, IMG submission 193486) | Bovine rumen microbial communities from tropical cattle in Woodstock, Queensland, Australia - Gonzalo_01 | ecosystem: Host-associated > Mammals > Digestive system > Stomach > Rumen ...
AAAGGGGGCCCTCTTTTCTTACCTTATCGGCCAGAGAGCCGCCAGACAGGTTGTCCATAACATAATACGCCGTTCCGTTCTCTTCAAACACATCCAACACGCGAACAACATGGGGATGGTCCATCGAAGCCATCATCTGCGCCTCGCGGATGAATTTTCCACGGAACTTCTGCACCAAGGTGCGCTGCGTCCCTGTACCTACCGTCACCTGACTGGTATTGGAGTCGCGCTCACAACAGTCTTTCATGAAAAACTCCTTCAGCGCCACTTTCCGATGAAGCAATACCTGCTCGGCCTCATAAGTGATGCCGAAGCCGCCCTGACCCAATGTGCGGACTATTTCGTATTTGCCTCCCTGCAGTTTTGTGCCTTGCCTAAGTTGCATAGTAACTATTCAATCTTTATACTCTTCTCAATTATCTTTTCTGTCTGACTTTGTGTTGTATTTCGTGAACGAGTCTCCACTGTCATCAGAACAATACCGCAGTGTACTCCATGAATAATCACTCTTCGGCAATGTCTTGCCCCAGGCGTAATAATTGCCATATTCACTCGGAGACGAGGCCCCCACATTGCACGTGGCCCACTTCACGCTCAAACCCAAATCCACCCACTCGTGACCATTCTCTTCCTCACCGGATAATTCCGAACAACGCACAGCTTTCCCCTTGAGCGCATCCGGAAGGAGCTCGCTCTCATGGCTGTTATAGTATGCCAGCGTCTTATCCTGTGCAAAAGCGGAATGAACAGCGAAACAAACCGTCAACAATGCAAATAGAAAAAACAGGAAATGACGTGTCTTTTTCATTTTTTGCCCCGATATAGAATTCGCGACTGGCTCAGGTTCCTTATCTTCATCCAAAATCTCAACAATTCGGATTAAATGAGCGGAATGATTGTCTTTATTATCCTTAGTCGCGCCTTTGAGTATCTTTATTTTTTCCGAATCCGTTTTAGGAAGCGAAAGAATGTTTACGATTTCCTCATCCTCAGCCTGTTCCAACATACCATCACTGCACATGTAGAAATAATCGCCGGCTTTCAAGTCGGTTATCTCTTTGTAATCGGCCTTTGTCCTCGCTTCCTGATGAGGCTGTATGGCACGGGTGATTATATTCTTCTGACGAGAAGCCTTCGCTTCTTCCGGGGTCATCTCGCCCAACTTGATCAAATCATTAACCAGAGAATGATCGCGCGTCACATGCAGGATCCGATGTTCAGAGGAACGGATGTGGTAAATGCGACTGTCGCCGATATGCGCGATGAAACAACCTCCTGCGTGGAATTTGACAAACGTCAAGGTTGTTCCCATTTTCTTCTCATCCTCCGTGTCCTTAGCATCAAGGGCAGCATAAGCAGCGTCCAGGGCAGCGTTGAAATCAGAAACGTCGAATAATCCATCTTCACGAGGATGCTCCGCAATGTATGTTGACATTGTCTCACACACTGTCTGCGAAGCCACTTCGCCTGCCGCATGGCCACCCATTCCGTCACATAGGATAAACAGGTCTCCATTAGTAGGTTCAGGAGAATACTCCGGGAAAATGCTGTCCTCCTGATTGCTTCGTTTCCCAAGTTCGTAAATTGACAGAGCTGTTATTTTATATACCATTCGATTAATAGTTACGCTTTTTCTACCATACCATCACTGGCATTGTATCTTTGAAATTCCCCCACATTACCGGGTGTTGCTCTCCGTCAGAAAGTTCCACAACCATGTCACTAACGGCGACAAAAAGTTCCCTTGCGGAAATGGTTCGGTCACGGTTAAAATCGGCCCCACCCTTTAATGCCCGAGCCAAACTGGCTGTAAACCAACTATTCCGCATGTTGGACTGCTCCCATGAATACTCATCCGGTCGAGATGATAAAAAAAGCATGATATTGGAATCAGGGTCACTGATACCGGTACTATTCTTTTCTCTCATGTCGCCGGAATGGCAGGCATTGACAAAAATCATCTTGTTTCTGGCCTTGCATGCAGCAAATACCTCGCGTAGATCCGTATAGAACAAATAATCGCCATACGTAGCAAGACCTCCTTGAAATCCGTGTCCGGAAAAGAAAAAGACAACGATATCGTCCGGCTGAGCCTTCGCAAACAGTTTTCTGGCTGATGACAAGATGCGCGTTTTGGTCGCATGTGAATTCGTCAGAAGCACCGATTCCGCCTTGGAGTTCTGTTTATACAGGCGATGTATAATCCTGGCATCCGGGGCAGGAGTTCTCAAATCCATTTCAGTCCCCGGATAATCAGACACTCCGGCAGAAATGAGATAAATATTCTGGGCCTCTGTCTTTACACAAGCCAAAGACAGAAAAGCCCAGAATACAAGTATTGCACGCTTTAACACTATGATACTACGTTACATTAAACTACTCACATCAGCATCATTCGTATAATCCGGCATGTCGTCATAGAGATGATCATCGGGAGTATCAATGTTATTTTCTTCGGCCTGTTCTGCCAAATCGTCCATCATCATACCACTCCCCTCAGTATCAATATACACATCATGGAAACCATCTCCATCGGTATCAATCATAACCGTATCCACTTCCCCGTCACCATCCGTATCAGCGAACACTGCATTATCACCATCTACCTGGCCAACCGCAACATCTATGGTTTCACCATCGTCGGTCTGTACTTGTCCTACACCTACTATGTGAACATCCACTTCGCCGGGTTCGGATTCTCCGGGGTCGGGTTCTCCGGGGTCAGGCTCACTAGGTTCGGGTTCTCCGGGTTCGGGCTCACTAGGTTCGGGTTCTCCGGGGTCAGGCTCACTAGGTTCGGGTTCTCCGGGTTCAGGCTCGCCGGGTTCAGGTTCGCCAGGTTCGGGTTCATCGGGTTTAGGCTCGCCGGGTTCGGGTTCATCGGGTTTAGGCTCGCCGGGTTCGGGTTCGCCAGGTTCAATTGGTTCTATTACTGGTTCATTATGTGCTGGTGTATAAGGACCGGCATGAACATGAGAAAGGACTTCCCGACTATGCTCGGCGCGTTCCTCGGGAGTCATCTCAATCCATTCCGGATCATCTCCGCGGTAGGTACCGTACACATGACCGTGCCACACGAAGCCCCCCCCAGGACCAACCTCATTCCTGGCAGCCGCAAAGGCCTCACTGAAAGACATGTCGTCATTTACGGAATGAGCCTCATGAATCTCGTATTCATCATGGGACGCCGGATTCGGATTGTCACTCCCTCCATCTGGATCAATATTAGTCCCTCCATCTGGATCAATAATAGAAGGTATTCTTGCCCCCGTTAACGTACCAATTAAGATACCCGGGACACCACCAACCAAAACATGTTTCCAAAGAGGAGATGATGCCTCTTTTGCAGTTTTCTTTTCGGCTTCAGCAGGATTGGGCTTTACGACTGTCGAATCTGTGTTTTCCACAGTAGATGTTTTCTGTGTTTTCATAATATTATGTGTTAAATGTTAATTCTGTTGCAAAAATAAAAGCACTCCCTCAACCAACAATAGCTATCCCAGTTTAATCCACGAAATGCGGGGATTAGAGGATGAAATACAATCAAAGCTAAAGAAATGACATAGCTCACAATTGCTTACAAAACCACTTGCACTTGTCTACGCCAGCGCTCAGCTTCGGGTTTGTAAGAGTTCGCGTTGCTTTGTAAACGAGTATTCTCTTTTATCCAGGCATTTCTGCTTATTCTGTTTCGTCATCCAACGGATTCCCCATGTACACAAGTTCAGTATCACACAGTTTAATGATATCCCTATGCCTGATACCAACCCAATCTTCATCAGCCAAGAGTTCACCATTTATATAGGTAGGATTCATATTCTCGGCATTAGACACATATACATGGTAACATCCGTCCACAGCAAGCGTGACTTTTACTTTCATGTGTGCCCGGCTCATCCCCTGATCGGTAGTGACTATCGGAATATCGGCCTTGGGAGCACTTTTGAGAGGTTTACGTCCTACGATGGATACTCCTTTTGATAAAGCATAATACATTCCGGTCTTTCTATCAAAAAGATACCCGGGGGAAGCATCCTTAGGGGAGGTTAACTCTGTTTTTTCATCCGGCAATTCTTTATTTCCACGTTCTGTCGACTCATCCACATCGGTTGGTATTCTGGGAACGACTCTCTTGAATTCGCTAAACTTTCTTTTTTCGTGACAGTTGGGACACGTAACGTATTTCCCGGCATTCTTCGGGTCATCTTTAGCAGACAAAACAACGCCACAAACGGGACATTTGATTCGAATAGACTCCATGGAATATTATTCTTTAAATTTTGATTTGCAATAAGGACAACACCCATTCTTTAATAATTCCTTATAAGGCGTCATACCCATAAAATGATGACATCCTGGATTGGGACAGATGTATCTCTCACGAAACCTTTCTTCAATGTCTCTGGTTTTTAAAGGAATCTTGCTCGCGTTTCTATAGCGGACAAGCGCAAAAGCAATAGCAAATAAAGCAGCTACTCCAATCATCACGGCACGTCCGGCACTACCATCCGGAAAAACAAGGACTAAAACAATAGACGCCATAGACATAACACCGGGTAATGCACTTAGTGCATTTAATTTTCCTTGAGACACTTGCAAATCCATTTTCTGTTGCTGGTACTCATTAAAAATATCATCCAAATGCTTAATGGAATAGCTGGGCTTTATCGCAGGTGCCTTTTTAAATATTTCCTCAAGATTAATCTTATACCTATCCGGTCCGAGTTCAATACTATCCGCCGTTGTGATACCGCTTCGTTTAGTATATTCTCTTCCGTTGATATACAATAGATTGGATGAGGTTATATTCTCAACAGTCATTTTAGCATCATCATCTAATGGAAATCTTGCAATGCATACGGCTAACCGTAGCAGGGACACTACCCTTTGCACCAATAAAAAGAGTTTCATCTCCTACATGAAGCGCCAATCGCGCCTGTTCCTTCGGGACACCACTTTCCCGGCCAACAATCAGTTCAATCATTTATTATCGGTTTTATTTGTTGGGGATAACAATTCTTTCAGGTTTTTCAGCGCAATCTTAGACATGGAAATGGTTTGGGTAAAAGTACGCTGATCGCTCATAATCAATTCCTGTTTCAAGGTGTTTATCCTGTATATGTAATTTAGATTCACAATGTAGCTTTTCCCCACACGGGCGAATCTGCCAGGAGTATCCTTGTAGCGAAGAGACAAAAGGTTTTCCAAACTGCCAAGACTAATGAAAACCATAGAGGTCAGTCCATTAGCCGATACAAACTTTGTATAGTTTCCATCCGCCTCAAAATAGATTATTGAGGTTAAGTCAACGCGGAGAAGTTCATCTCTTGACTTGAAATAAACAGTTTTTGTTTTAGCAGTCATTATGCGGTTTCCTCTTTTATTTATAGCGATTGGGAAATAACCAAACGCTTTCCGTCCTTGCGAGAATTGTCCAGATTCAACACAACGGAAAAGCTGACACTATCTGTATGTATGTTGTTCTAAAACAATGTTGTAAATATAAGTATTTTAATTCATTTCTCCACAAGTTTTTTGCTTGAATCTATTATAGAATTGAGGAACGAAAACCACGTCCTTCCCACCGTCCGGGCACAAAAACGGCTCTCCAAGCGTGCCCGGACACGTCAAAATGAGCCGTCCGGGCACACCAAAGGCCGGTTTCCGTTCCCGGATGGGGAGAAACCGGCCTGAAATCTGGTGAGGATTGCCTAAAGCTCTTTGATTTTCCGGAACAGAATCTCTTCGTCTCCCGGGGAATAGCCCATGTGGGAATAGACCAGGTTGCCGTCTTTGTCATAGAGGAAGACGTAGGGGCAGGAGGTCACTTTCATGGCGCGGCAGAGCTCTTTGTTCACGTCAAAAGCGAACTGGAAGTTGTCCCAGCGGCTGCGGGCCATGGCTTTGGCCTTGGAGAGCGAACGTGTGTCGTCCGTGCAAACGGCTATGAAGCGGAAAGGTTTTTCGGCCTGCCAGTCTTCCCAAAGTTCACTGACGGCATCCATCTCTTCCAGACAGAATTTGCAGGTTATGAACCAGAAGGACACCACATAAGGGGTCTTTCCGTCCACCCATTCCGAGGGTGTGGTTTTCCCCCCGTCCAGGGTCTGGAGGACCACTTTTCCGGCATCCTGTGCCTGCGCCAGGAAACAAAGCAGGCTAAGCAGCAGTATACTAATCGTCTTCTTCATAAGCATAATCACATTTTCCATCCACATCACAGGTGGCAACGTTCACCGCGTTCCCGTTCCGCAAAACCCAGGCCACCACGCGCGTCTTGCTGTCCTTCTGCGGAGCCTTGGCAGAAAACGTAGCCGTAGCAGTTTGTCCAGCCTTTAGCGCCCCTGTCGGCTTGCCTTTCTGACCGGGACTCATAATGCTGCGCAGCACGGCATTGCAGGGGTAATTGGCACCGGCGCCCGTCTGGGTTACCCGAATGTCGTCCTCCACCAGGGCGGCCACCAACGAGAAGGCACCGTCATAGGCCGCAGTCATGCTTACGGAGACGGTTACAATCCCGTTTTTCACCTCGGACGCTATGGCAATTCCGCAGGCATCCTCCTGCCGGGCCAGGATTTCGTCAATGTAGTCTGTGAAGCGCGAAGCACGCTGTTCGTTGAACTGCGTACTCCCGTTCAAGTCAAAGATAAGAGTGGGATAGGCCGATACCTTGAACTGCTGCACGATGGCGTCCCCCTCCTCAGTGGACATCTCGTCGGCATAATGGATAGCAATCTCCACAAACCGGCCCGGGCGCTCCCCTTTGGCCTCTTCCAGCGCCTTTGCCATGTTGGGACAGTACTGGCACCAGGTAGCGGTAAACTCCAGGGCCAGTGTCCGCCGGAAAAAGCGTGAGCCCGTTTCCGGGACTTCAACCGGCACTTCCGGCACTTCCGGCTCCTCCGGGTCCGGGACCGGATCCCAGGGGTCGTCCGGACGCCCCACACAGGCGCCCAGCAGCAAGGGTATCAGCAGATACAGAATCTTTCTCATCTCGACAACTGGTAACTGATTCGCAGGATGCATCCCTGGTATTCCGGCTGCCATCGGCATACTCCACCGGAGCACACCAGGCCGGCACGCTGGTGGCCGTAGGCCAGATCGGCCTTGAAACTGCCTCTGGACCAACCGGCACCCACCTCATAATAATGCACCTTGGAAGAACCGTGGTTATACATGTCCTGTACATGGACGCTCCATCCGGACGTGGAGGAAAGCGCCAGAGAGGCCGCCATCCAGTCCTTGGTAAGCTCCTGTGAATAAAGGTATTGCAACTGCATGCGCACAGAGAGTTTCCTGCCGGACTTGTACACCACGTCCAGCACAAAGACGTTCTGGGCCTCCGTAGCTCCCCTGTCCCCGTGGGAAGGAGACTGCTCCTGGATGCTCACAAAGGCCACCGTTTCCCAGTGACGGTTCCAGCGTTTCTCCGCCTTCAGGTTCAGGTCCCGGTAGGTCATCCGCAGCACATCGTAATTGGCAAGGGCCGACGGAAGGGCGAAAATGTAGCTCCCGTTCACATGAAACCTCCACGTTTTGAGCCTGTAGAACAGGTCCAGGCTTCCGCCCAGTTCTCCCAGGGCGAAAGTGGTGTAAGGGTTCAGGCTGGCCAGGGCATAAGACTGCTCCAGGCAAAGGGAGGGCAGATAATTCAGCCCCATGGGGTCCAGCATGTTCTGCAGGCGCCGCAGGGTAAGGGCCGATGAAAACTTCCCCCTGGCATAGGCCAATTCCAGCGTCTGGGCGTTTCCGTCCTGCTTTCCCACCCATTCGGCCCGGGCGGAGAATCCGCCCACCTCAAAGGCCGACAGGGCGCTCCAGGACCAGGCCGGGGCACTCTCCCCAAAACGGACCACACCGCTGCCGCCCAGCTGGAAGGAGCCCAGCTGCAACAGGGCCTCGGCACCCGTGAGCGCATGGGAACCATACCATAGGCCTTCCCGGGCAAAGCCGCCCAGTGCCTTGAAGGAAAAGACATCGTCTCGGGTGCGGAAGTTCACGCGCCCGCCGCCCAGGGAATTGTTCCAGCCCAGGTTGCGGTCTTCCCAGCTTCTGTAGATAATGCCGGTGCCAAACTGGTCGTAGAAGTCCCCTGCCGTAATCCCCCAGCTCTCATCCGTCCAGGCAAGGTACTTACCCGGCAGGCCGAAACCTTTCAGCCGGAGGTCGTAGCCCAGCAGCGGCGTGGGGTAGTATTCGGCCTGGAGACCGGCCGAAAAGCGGCCCTTCACATAATCCAGCTTCAGGTAATTGTTGGAGCGGAAGGCGCCGTCGGAGTACAGGATGGAGTTGGACTCAACCCCTCCGGACAGATACCCCCGGTCCTGCGCCGATGCCGCAGGAGGCAGCATCAGCGCAAGAAGGACGGGTATCAGGGAGTATCTCATCTATCGTCTCTGGTTACAACACGTACTTCAGGCCACTCGGGAACGGAAAGGACATTGCGAGGAGTGGAAGCATCGGCCTTGGGAGCGGGATCGTTCCAGCGGCGGCCGACCACCACAGGTGCATGAGTCGGTTCCATGCGGCGTTCTACGTAGTTGCGCCGGGCAGGTGCCGAGGCCGATGTCTTGCGGTTTACTGCATCGTAGGCCACAAAGTCTTCGTAGTTGTATTCCCAGTTTTCACCATACGCCAGCTTGTGGATCCGGTACCATATAGCTTCACGGGACGGGGCGTTGAAACCATCCGTATTGTACCGCATAATACTGTTTTCTGTAGGTCTCCAGGCGCCGGTCCAATAGGTGTAGGCACCCTCAAAGCATCCCAGACCGTCATTCTGGTAACGGGAATCGGAGAGGAACTTGGCCCACTTAACCTTGGCAGGGTCTCCCGTGAAGTCCACGTTCTTCCACCAGCCAAAAGGAACGTTCTTATTGGCAGTGTCAATCTCATCCTGAGGAACAGCCCCCTGATTTTCATAGGCATATTCATCGCCCAGTTTGGCAAAACCGTGGCCGCCGGCCTCGTGACGAACCACCCCCTTGAAGACATCTTCATCGCTGCTGGTGGGGAAATAGGCAACGGACAGGCCGTCACCGTAATCACCCTCGGAAGGATAGTACATATAACAGGTGCCAGCATAGTAATCCTTATTCATGGCCACAATGATGAGTGTGCTATTCATCTGTTCAGACGAAACTACCTTCTGTGCATACTCTATAACCTTACCATCATTGCCGCCCACCAGGGTTCCTTCACCGAAGAAGGTGGAAAGGGCCTGACCGGCGTGGTCGTAGCCCTCCGTAGCGGAGACCACGTCGACAGAATAAACGTTGAAGAGTTCCCGACAGGTGGTATAAGGCTCCTCCGAGAAGAAGGCTTCCATCATCTTTTTCATAGCCGCAGCATACGTCCCATCGGCAATTTGCCTGTCGGAATATGCGTCGCCCATGAGCACGATATCGATGCCCTGTCCCTTCTTTGCCTTCTGCAGCTGCTTCACCTTACCGTCCCGGCTGTAATCCTTCGAAATATAATAGTCCGGATCCTGAAGGTCGGCATACTGGTAGCCCACGATGTATTCGGCATACTTGGACCATGAAGGGGATTCCTTGTAAACATCCTCGAATCCTTTCGGCACACAGATGACCAGACCTTCATGGCCGAAGCCCTCGTAACCGCCCACCTCTTCATAGGAAGGCGGGGTATAACCACGAAAATAGATAGTGTCAAGGGTGGTAACCCCCATGAATGCATTATCATCCAACAAAGAAAGGTTGGCAGGCATCCTCACGGACCTCAGCTTTTTCATATTCCTGCAAAAGAAATAGTCAATGCTTGAGATATTGTCCGGCATGGTAATACGTTCCGTTGTGGTGTTGTCTTCGAAAAGGAATCCGTTTGTCCTGTAAACTCCCTGGACTTCAGGCACAGTATAGTCGGAAGGAAGGATGCTCGCGACGGCAAAAAGGAGATTTCCCCACACGTTCATGCAATGATGGTCCTCCGTCGTACCTTCCCCATAGAAGAACTCAAGATTGTCACATCCGGAAAAATAGTTCGTCAAGATTACAGAGGAAAACGAAAGTTTGGGGAATGTAAGGCTATGCAATGACGGATGGTTGCGGAAAACGTATGAACTGAAGCAACTTGCAGACTCGGGAAGGACATAGTCTGTGACACCGTATCCGGCCCATACGACCATCATTCCGGTCGGATTCACGAACGCCTTGCCATCCGGTATATGGGGATTATTGCCTTTGAGTTCCCTGATCATCCGGCAATTCAAGAACGAGACGTCACTGACCTCTTCTACACTTTCCGGGAAGTATATGGTTTCTATGTTGCAATCTTCAAAAATGTATGGTGACAGAGTCTTAGTTCCTTCGGGGATGACAAGATCCGCATCAAGTCCGGCGACAGCATAAGCAACCATGTTGCCGTCTCTAAGAATCAGGGCTTTTTCATCTGAAGAAGCAAGACTTCCATGGATACGAGTTAAATCACAATATCTAAATGCCTCATTATCAACGGATTCCAAATTGTCAGGAGTATGGAATGAAGTGATACCCGAACGTCTAAAAGCATATTTTCCTATTGATTCTATCGAGTTAGGCAAAGCGATGTCTGTAATATAGCTGCTGGAAAATGCGCTGTCACCAATCTTGGTGACAGGTCCGTCGAAAACGATCACGCCCTTGCCGTCAACATAAGTATTGGACACAATCTGCCGGTCGAAATCCCCGTAGGGGCGGAAAACCTGATTGTTCCACGTCGAATACCATATCTGGTTGAAAGGAATGTCATCCGGATCTAACTCTCCGTCGGCCACGCATTCGAAGGTGGGGATGGAGCGTACCTGAGACCTCTCGAACACGATATCCGCATCCGTGCTGCGGATGACAGTGCCGTTGAAGGTATTGATTTCCACCGAGATGCCTCCACGATAGGTCCCGGGAGGGATCACGATGAAGAACTCCGTGGCAGTGGATGGATCCAGCGGGACATAGTCGCACTGGAGCGTAACTTCATTGGCCCCGTCATCGTCCATCACGAGCTCCGGCATATCCTTGAAATCGGTGCGCAGGGAGGCCCTGCCGCTCACCGGCATCCAGCTGTCGTTGGCGCTGAACCTGATGCTCTTGACGGCCACTGTACCGGTCATGGATACCTTCAGCACGGCGCAAAGATTCTTGAACGTGAGCCCGTCCGGGCTGCCTATGGCCACCATCGGGTACATGCCTTCGGCAAAACCGCCCTCCCTGTACGCCTGCACGGATGGCAGTTCCAGGTGCAGCGCGTCATCTTTGAGACCGGCATCTGTCTTGTCCTCATAAGGGTAGAGGGCCACCATCCTGGTTCCGTAAGCCGTTCCGGAGAATTCTCCCTTGGTAGTACCCGCGCCGGATACAAGTTTGTACTTGTCCGCCACGTTAATGCCGTCGACATACAATGCGATGTCATCATTCTCGGACCAGTAAGGATAGTATATACCCTGGGCGTCAGGGGTGCTGAGGTGCGTCCTGGTCGCAGGTTCAGATTCAAGTACGGCCGTAATGATCCTGGGGCCGACCGCCTCAGGTTCAGGCATTTCCACCTCCCCGATTCTCTGGCATCCAAAGGCGAGGAGCGACATCACAATGATAAAATATGCGAATCTTGTCTTTTTCATAATACACTCCTCCTTCTTTACATGTCAATATCACCTCCGGGCCTGATGCCCTCGTTGTCATCGCCGCTGCCGCCGCTGCTACTGCTGCCGCCACCTCCACCGCCGCTGACACCGACAAGGGCCAGTTTCAGGTTCTCGCCCAAAGCGACTTCGGCGGAATTGTCAATGAAGTAGTCGCCATAGCTTCCCGACTGGATCACCTGATAGGGTTTGAAAGTGCGCTGCACATAAACGAGTACGTGCATGTTGCCAAGGTTGTAAGACGAGGATACGTTGGCGCTGAACGAGAAATCAATCACAGAATTGTCCTTGGCCACATTGAAACTGTCGCCCAGGACGTTGGACATCGCCACCCGCGCAATACAGTCGTGGGCATAGCGAGGATGGTCTCCCTCTTCGTAATCGGCCTGATATTGGACGATGCCGTCCTCCAGGAGGAGTACGGTAATCTTGTAATCGCCCGCCTTTTTCGCGTAGACACTCACATCCACCTGTGCCTGCCGCCCGGAAACGGAAGAATTGATCCCGACACCAGTGACGGTACCGTATTTTTCCTCTGTCTCCTTCACGGCATTGACGATGTTCTGCGCCGCCTTTTCTATCTCGTCATTTTTGATTTGGACGCGGCCGTCCACGAGACCCGTAGGGAAGGCGTTAATCCCGTACTGGCTTCTGAGCGGGCCTATCTGATTGAAGGCCAGGTCGCTGTCATTGTTGTGCAGGGCGACGTAGGATATCTTGTCGGGATAGAGCTCCTGGGCCCTGCGCACCGACTTGTTCATCCTCGGGCACCAGCCGCACCATGTGGCGGTAAACCGCATGGCCACGGACTTGTGCACGAATTCGTGCGTGGTCCAGTCGACCTCCTCCCCTCCTTCCTTAGCTCCGGACTGCAGGACTCCGACCGTCCTGACCATGGAGCCGTCGTACGAACTCACCGTTATGGTAGCCATACGGGCGACATTGGAAGGATTGGCCGACACTTGGACGCTTATGACGCCGTCGCCGATGCCGGAAGTCGCAGGAAGGGTGCACCAGTCCGTGTCGGACTCCGCATTCCACGCGATACTGGAGCTCACGGTAACACTCTTGGCACCTTCCTCTCCCGTCAACACTAGCTCGTCCTTACCTGTTTCCAGGTACATTCCTATCTGTTTCACGGCAACTTTCAGCGCCGTACCGGCCTTGTTGGTGAACTGGATCACGGCCGAACGCTCCTGCGTGCCGGTGTTGGCTGACACGTTGAAGAAATAGGTCTTCGTATGCGGCTTGCTGTCGTAGCTCTTGATCTCGGTCCGGCTGATCCAGCCTGGCAGTGATCCGAGGCTGTAATCGGCCGAAGAGGTAACATCCACCTGGAACTTGCCTTCCATTGCGTTGAAGCTGAACTCCTTGGCGGAGATGGAGAATTCTGCCTCCCCGCCGCCGGGCTTCACCGCCTGCAGGTCAGTCAGTGAAGGATAGGAGCCGGAAGAGGCATAAACCCAACCGCTCAGGATGGTCTCGGGATTGTATCCGCCAAACGAAGCGGGCAGCGCCATCGCCTTCGCCCCCCACTCGCTCGCGCCGGCATTCAGCGCATCGATGAATTTAGAGCAGGTCGATCCATCGGCCATGGTGTAGAGGATTCCGTCATAGGTGGCGCGTCCCTTCATCTGGGCTTCCGTCAACGCATGGTTGTTTTCCGTAATACCCGGGCCTCCGCCTACCGCTTTCTCCATGCCCGCTTCCCCGTCGGATATCCAGTAACTGTCTTTGACCCAGGCGGCCGTGGGATCATCATATGTTCCGGGGGTCTCATCGTCCCTCATGCCGGCGAATCCAGCCAATGCTCCGGTATTTTCCCCGGAGCAGGAAACCTTGCCTGCGTTGTAGCAGTTGACAACGAGCGCCTCGCCCATATAAGGCAAAGCGGCATCGCTGGAAAAATAGCCACAAATGCCACCGGCATAATCACGGCTCGCGGAAACGGCGCCAAAATTATTGCTGTTCAGGATTTTACCTCCTTGCCAGACATATCCCGCAATGCCACCGATATTGTGGTATCCATCAATGTTTCCTGTATTGGTGCTGTTGTGCACTCGACCATAATTGATATATCCTGTGATTCCGCCAAAATAACTCCCGTTATAGTTTTTGGCCGCCTCGACAGCACCACTGTTCCTGCAGTTTGTGATAACCGCTCCATAGTTATAACCGCAGATTCCTCCCACTCTATACCGGCCTTGGACCGAAGCCTCGTTGGAACAATAGGACACAACCATTTCGGAAGAGTTATTCCCCAACAAGCCGCCGACATAGTTCCAGCCTTTGATTACGCCCTTGGTGTGGCAGTTGTCAATCCGGCAGTCTGACGGATATGCTCTCGCACTGCCAGCCAGCATTCCGCTATAATCACCGACGTTGAGATCACCCTCTACGGTCAGGTTCTTGATGCTGGCTTGATTGAGAACGCCGAAAAGGCCTTGATATGAGTTGCTGTTATTGATGTACAGCCCACTGATGACATGTCCGCCACCGTCAAATACGCCCTTGAACTCCAAGCCCTGGTCGTGCGAATAGTCCGCTATCGGAATCCAGCTCTTGCCGGACTTCTTGCTGCAGGCAGGGCCCATGTCGATGTCGGCGATCAGGAGGTACGATGCAGTGGACGGAGTCACTCCCGTACCCGATGCGGTCTTGATATCATCCCCCGCATTGATGGCGTCCCTCATGAGGATGAGGTCGGAGATGGACCGGATCAGGAAGGGGTCGCTGTCCGTACCGCTGCCTTCCAGGTACGTGCTATTGTCGATGCCGTTGGGCTTATAGACGAAGGGGTCCGACTTGTGCATGAGCGAGCGCACGGTGGTGAAGGAAGAGGTATAGACCTTGTCCATGAAGCGTTCGTCGGTATAAACGCGGACCGAAAAGCCTTTTTTGTAGGTCTGAGGAGGCACGACCAAATAGAAGTCCGTGGCGGTCTTTTCGTCCAGTTTGACGCGGGGGACCGTGAGGACCAGGCTGTCGACGGCACCGCTAACCATCGTCAGTTCCGGGCGGGAAGGGTCGGACAGGGAGACCGTGGCCTTGCCGCTGACCTTGGCTTCAGGATCGTTGGAACGAAACACTATCCTCGTAACCTCATGGTATCCGGTAATGGAAAGCCGGATGACGGAGGCGATGTTGCGGAAATGGAGCTCCGGGGAGTCCGAGACCGCGACCATGGGATAGGTGCCGGGAGAGAATGTCCCGGGAGAGTACTTCTGCTCGGAGGGCAGGGTAAGACGGAGCGTACCAGAACCTCTCGACGGTATCATGGAAGAAGGGTAGAAAGCTGTGTAGGAGTTGCCTCCGCCCTTTCCGTTGAACACGCCTTTCCCCGTGCCGGCGCCTTCGGAAAGCGTGAAGGGCACCGCCTGGGTGGCGCCGTCGATGAAGACGCTCAGTATGTCGCCTTCGCTCCAGATGATACTCGACGAATGCTCCCCTGAAGGGGTAATGGTTGTCCTGGTGTCCGGGTCCGCCTCTATCGTGGCGGTAAGGCGGGTCTCCTCAGGGAAGACCTCCTCAGGAATTATCTGGCAGGCTGCATAACTGTAACAGAGGGCCGCAAAGGCCAGGGTTTTGATTAATGTTCTCATAGCCTTACCATTTTATGGGGTTACCGTCGCCGATATCTTCGTTGTCGCCTTCCGACTGGATGGGGGATGCACCGCTCTGCTTCACTGTGCAGGGCAGGCAGGTGCCCAGGTCGTCGCAGATGACGACCACCCCGCTGCGCTCCTGGGTATCAGGGTTCGTCTCAACCTCGAAAGTATAGACTTTGTCCTTCAGCGACTTCTGCTTAATCCACTCCGGAGTGGAACTGATGTGGAAACCGCGAGTGGCGGTGACTGTAATCTCGAACGTGCCGCCGCCGGAACCCATGCTCACCTCCGTCGGGCTGATCTCGAACACGTCCTTGCCCGCCTGCTTCACTGTGCAGGGCAGGCAGGTACCCTGGTCGTCACAGAACACAATAACGCCGCTGCGCTCTTCCGTGGTGGGATTGGCCGATACAGAGAAGGTATGCACCTTATCGCTCACGGACTCCTCCGTTACCCAGTCCGGTTTGCTGTTAATATGATAGGTTGTGCCGCAGGATACGGTAACCGTAAACGTGCCGCCGCCCGCTTCCACCTCCACGCTGGTGGGGGTGAGGAAGAAGGGCTCGGCCGGTTTGGTTACCGTGACCGTACAGATTGCGCTCTTTTCGCCGGCCTTGGCCGTGACAGTGGTACTCCCCTCCTTCACGGCGGTTACCTTACCGTTCTGGTCCACGGTGGCAATGGTGGCGTCACCGCTGCTCCAGGAAACGGTCTTGTCCGTGGCATTGTCCGGAACAACCGTGGCCGTAAGCGTTTCACTCTCACCCTCTTCAAGGCTCAGCTCCGTTTTGTTAAGGATAACCGAAGACACAGGAACCACACTGCTGTTCACCGTAACTGTGCAGGTAGCCGATTTCCCTCCCACGGATGCCGTAATGGTGGCCGTGCCTTCCTTCACCGCCGTCACTTTGCCGTTGTCCACGGTGGCCACGGCGGCATTTGAGCTCTTCCAACTCACGTTTTTGTTGTCGGCATCATTGGGGCTGATGGTTGCAACCAGCATAGTGGTCTGCCCCACCTCCAGCGTCACGTTGTTGCGGTCCAGACTCACGCTTTCCACTGGTGTAGTGACCGTCACGGCGCAGTTGGCCGATTTCTCTCCGGCCTTGGCAGTAATGGTGACCTTTCCACTCTTGAGAGCCGTTACTTTGCCGTCCTGGCCTACGGAAACAATGGTGGCATCACTGCTGCTCCAGGTCACAGTCTTGTCCGTGGCATTGTCCGGAGTCACCGTGGCCGTGAGCGTCTCGCTCTGACCTTTGGTAAGACTCAACTCCTTCTTGTTAAGGGTAACCGAAGCCACAGGAACCACATTGCTGTTCACCGTAACTGTGCAGGTAGCCGATTTCCCTCCCACGGATGCCGTAATGGTGGCCGTGCCTTCCTTCACCGCCGTCACTTTGCCGTTGTCCACGGTGGCCACGGCAGCATTGCTGGTGGTCCATTCCACCGTCTTTTCATCGGCATCGTTGGGATGGATGGTGGCAACCAGCGTAGTGGTCTGCCCCACTTCCAGCGTCACGTTGTTGCGGTCCAGACTCACGCTTTCCACTGGTGTAGTGACCGTCACGGCACAGCTGGCCGATTTCTCTCCGGCCTTTGCAGTAATGGAGGCCTTCCCACTCTTGAGAGCCGTTACTTTGCCGTCCTGCCCCACACTGGCCACCGTAGCATCGCTGCTGCTCCAGGTCACAGTCTTGTCCGTGGCATTTTCCGGCAGCACAGTGGCCACCAGCATCTCGCTCTTGCCCTTGGTTAAGTTCAGTTCCGTCTTGTTGAGCGATACGGATTCCACCGGAATTTTGGATGGAGGTGCGGGCGGCGTACCAGCCTGCGTTACGGTGAAAGACTTACTCACGGTGCCGCACTTGATAAAAACCGTGGCACTGCGGGTCGCTTCTCCGGTATTGGGCTGGGCCGTTACCGTCATGTTAACGTCTCCGGCACCGCCGCCGGTAGGTTTCACGCTTAGCCAGCTGGAGGCCTTCGTATCTGTAACATCGGCCATCCAGGTATCCGTGGCGGTGAAAGTCACCTTAGAAGAGCCCGCGCTCTGCGCGAACTGGATGCCCGAAGAGAAAACGGCCTGGCTCTCCGACGGGATCTTGATTTCCGGCTTCTGCTCCGGCTGGTCGGGTGTCCCGCAGGCAAAAAGCAAAGCCAACCCCGTCAATAGGACGAATGGAATCTTTAACTTTAACATAACCAAACGATTAGTATATATCAAACAATAATGTATTCTAGTTTCGCGTAACCTTCACCACGTGCTTTAGGGCGCGGACCTGGGACAGGACTTTGTCCAGTTCCAGGTTGGAGGGAACGGATAGTTTCATGGAGATTTCGTGGGTGCCGTTGCGGGGGTTGTCCGTAACGTTGAAAGAACGGATGGAGGCCTTGAACTGGCCCACCACCTCCAGCACCTTGTTCACCACGGCGCTTTCCAGGTCCGTAATAATCTTCAAGGCCACCTGGAAGGAGCCGCTGGAAGGCGTATCGGCCCACTTAACCTTTTGAATCCTATACGGATACAGCTCCAGCAGGCGGGCGGCGTTGGGGCAGGTAATGCGATGAATCTTGATGCCCGCCTCGCGCGTGACAAAGCCGAAGACATCGTCCCCGAACACCGGATTGCAGCACTTGGCCATCTTGTATTCAATGCCCTTCACATCCTTTGCATTGAGCACCAGGATATCATCCTTGGAATCGAAATGCCGGGCAGCCTTGGCCGATGCCTGGACCACCTCGGCCGCCTCCACGGAAGCCGCGTGCCGTTCGGCTTCGCTTAAGATGAAGTCCTTTACCGTGTTGATGTCCAGCGTTCCGGAGCCGATGGCAGCGTAAAAAGCCGTGAGGGAAGCATAACCCAGTTTGGTGCGGAATTCCGTGAGCATGGCGTCCGGCATCTCCAGCTTCCAGTTCTTCAAACGCCGTTCCATCAATTCCTTCCCGTCGGCCGCCCGGGACTGCTCCTGGGCCGCCAGTGCCTGCTTCACCTTGGAACGGGCCTTGGAAGAAACCACCCAGCCCAGCCAGTCCTGGTTGGGATGCTGGTTCTTGGAAGTGAGAATCTCCACGGAATCCCCGGTAGCAAGTTTTTCCCGGATGGAAACTGCTTTCCCGTTAACCTTGGCGCCCACGCATTTGGCGCCGATATTGGTATGGATGCCGAAGGCGAAATCCAGCACCGTGGCACCTGCAGGCAGGATCCGGAGCTCGCCGGTAGGCGTAAACACAAAGATTTCGCGGGACGGCGGCTGCGGCAGGTCTTCCGGCCCTTCGCTGTCCCCCGGATGCTCCAGCGCATAGCGTACGGAGGTGAGCCAGCGTGTCATGGTCTCCTCGCTCTTCACACCCTTATAACTCCAGTGGCTGGCAAAACCGTTTTCGGCCACATCGTCCATCCGGCGGGTGCGGATCTGCACTTCCACATAGGCCCCGTCCTTATTCTTGACGGTAATATGCAGGCTTTCGTAACCATTGGGTTTGGGGTTGGTCACCCAGTCCCTCAGACGCTTGGTGTCCTGCTCATATTCTTCCGTCACAAAGCCGAAAACCTTCCAGCAAAGTTCCTTTTCCAGCTTATGGTCTTCCCCGTCGCAGTCTATGATAAAGCGGATGGCAAACACGTCAAATACGCCCTCGAAAGGCACTTTCTGCTTTACCATCTTGCACCAGATGGAATAAGCCGCCTTGGTGCGGATTTTCAACTTATAGTGGATACCGGCTGCGTCCAGTTTGGATTTCAGCGGTTCTATGAACTCCGCCATCAGCTTTTCCCTGTCCCGCTCCGTCGCCTTCAGTTTATTGGTTATAAGCCGATACTGTTCCGGCTCGGCATAGCTAAGATAGGTATCCTCCATCTCGCGCTTCATGTTGTACAGGCCCAGCTGGTGCGCCAGCGGGATATACAGCATCAGGGTTTCCAGAATCTTCCGCTCCCGCGTGGTCCTGGGGAACATCTTCAGGCTCCGCATCACTTCCAGCCGGTCGGCCAGCTTTAGCACAGTGACCCGCGGGTCCCGGGAGTACTGGATAATAAGTTTCTTGTAATTCTCCGCCTCCAGACGCGTATCCTTGGGATTGATGGTGGAAATCTTGTTCAGGCCGTCCACCATGGTCACTATGCTGTCCTCCCATTCACGGGGATTGAGTTGCAATTCTGTCATCCTGCAGGCTTCGTGCAGGTAAACCGCGGCAACACATTCGGCGGGAAGGCCTATCTCATCGGCCACGATGCCGGCAACGGCATCCGGATGGCCGATAAAAGGGGAACCGTCGTGACGGACCTTCCCTTGCAGGGCTTCCAGCGCCCGGGAACGGGCCCGCAGAATCAACTGCTGCCCTTCGGGACTGTATTGGGGAAAGTTCAAATCCATATACTATTTGTTTCGTTCGTTCAGGGCACGCTGATAAGAGCGGGCATTGGCCAGATGCTCCGCATAAGACGCTGCGAAGCGGTGGGAACCGTTGAAGGACGGATCCGCGCAGAAATACAAGTAATTGTGCGAATCCGGGTGCAGGACGGCCTCCAGGCAGCTTTTGGGCGGACAGGAGATGGGCCCGGGGGGAAGGCCCCTGTTCTTGTAAGTGTTATAGGGAGAATCCACCTCCAGATGAGAATGTAAGATGCGACGGGGTTTGTAGTCGAAACAGAAGGCAACGGTGGGATCGGCCTGTAAGGGCATGCCGATGCGAAGCCGGTTCAGGTAAACGGCGGCTATGGCGGGTTGCTCGGGGACATAACGGGTTTCCCCGTCCACGATGGAAGCCAGCACGCTCACTTCCTTGGGCGTAAGTCCCTGTGCCATAGCCGCTTCCTTACGCTCATGGGTCCACCACGCCTCGCATTCCTTCACCAAACGGTCCATAATCTCCCGCACGGAAGCGGTCCATGGAATCTGATAAGTATCCGGTATCACCAGCGTGAAAAGCTGCTTGGTATCCACCCCGTAACGGGCCAGAGAGTCGTTGGAGAAGATAAAATGGGCCACATCGGCCGAATCGGCCAGCATCTGGGAGCCAATCTTGCGGGCCAGCACGCCGGGCATTTTGATGCTGCCCGACAAAGTGAGGTTCACGGGCGTCTGCCAGCCCCGGGAAAGCATCCGGGCCACATACATGCTGGAGCAGGTTTCGTCTATCAGATAGTGTCCGGTCTCAACGGTCCTTACATGCTTGAATGCCCGCTTGAAGCTGGCTTCGTTCTTAACGATATCGGCGGCAAGAAGGCTGTCACGGACCGCCTCCGCATCCATCCAGGGGTACACATAAAGATCCAGGTCTCCTTCAAAATTAGGGACCTTCCTGTCGTACCAGGCCTGATAAAGCATACCGCCGCCCAAAATGGCGACAACCACACCCAGGCCGATAAGCAGCCATACCGTAAACTTCTTCATACCCTAACGCAGTTTGATTTCATCACCTTCACGAAGCTGTACTTCGCCGTTTTTCGGGTAGCCGTTCAGCTTGCGAACAGCCTTCTCCTGCAGGGCGAAGCGCTGGCAGACATCCCGGAGTTCCTCCCCGTCTTCCGCAACTATATATTTATCCAGTCCCGCCGGGGCCGATTTCTTCTTGGGCTGGAGATAGACCACTTCACCGGGCGTGAGCGGACGCTCCTTCTTAAGGTCGTTGAACCGCAGGATTTCGAAGCGGAACAGGTGGTAGGACTTGGCCAGCGAGCGGTAAGTCTCCCCGGCCGAGGCATACACGAAGGGAACGCCGTTCTTGGCATAAAGCTGACGGCTGAGGGAGAAACGGTACAGCTCATCGGCCTTCACGTCCCCAGCACCGGCAGACGAGGCTTTCACCAACACGGCCTCTTCTATCTTCAGCGGTGAGGCAGGCAGACCGAGCTCGTCTTCCGGACTCAGGGTGTCGAAACGGGAAAGATCATAGTCCTCCACGTATTTGATGAGTTTGGAGGCATAAGAGGGATCCGTGGCATATCCGGCCTGTTTCAGGCCGTAAGCCCAACCTTTGTAATCGGTCCGCTCCAGTTCGAAAAGGAACTTGTAGCGGTCGCTGTAGCGCAGGAAGTCCGAATGGTCACGGAAACTATCATCGGCCGAGTTATACTTGCGGAAGCACTCGTTCTTGCGGTCGTCGTCGGCATAGATGGTGGCCCCTTTCCATTTGGAATGGCACTTGATGCCGAAATGGTTATTTCCTTTGGTGGCCAGGGTGGAACGGCCGGAACCGGATTCCAGCAGCCCCTGGGCCAGGGTGATGCTGGCAGGAACGCCGCTGCGGTGCATTTCCGCCACTGCCACAGGGGCATACTTCTCTATATATTGCTGCTGAACACTCTGCGCCCCGCAGAGGACGGCCGGCAATACAAAGCAAAGGAATAGCAGGAATTTCTTCATCTTGCAACAAGTCTATCCAAGTTGCTAAGATAAGAAGAAAATCTTAAATTTCGTAAACATCGCCGTCCGATGCGGCAAAAGATTCCGGAAAAACCGTCCGGCATTCGGCCTCATAGAGGGAGGCGTCCGTCGCACGGGAAGAATAATGTGCTATGATGAGTTTTTTCACGCCGGCGTCCCGGGCCACCTGCGCCGCCTGAAGGGTGGTGCTGTGGTTGCGCTTTTCCGCCTGCGCTTCGAATTCGGCCAGGAATGTGGTCTCGTGATAAAGAACGTCCACACCTTTAAGCCAGTCCGCCTCTTCCGGGAAAGGCGCCGTGTCGCTGACATAGGCATAACTGCGGGGAACAAAAGGCTTGTAGGCCACATCGGCGTTAAGGATACGGCTTCCGTCTTCCCGGAGCACGTCCTCTCCCCTTTTCAGCGTGCCGATTTCTGTAAGGGTAAGGCCATATTTTTCGATGGCCTCCTTTTCCACGTTCCACTGGGGCTCTTTCTCCCGGAAAATGAAGCCGTAAGTCTCCACCCCGTGCTTGAGAGGCACTGCCAGCACCTCCAGGGACTTGGTTTCCATAATCACCTCCGGAGCCCTCATCTCCAGGGGATGGAAGCGGAGCTCGAAGCCTATCCATTCGTTGTAGGAGAGGAAGAACTTCAGCATCGGCCCAAGATTACGCGGACCGTAGATGTCCAGCGGGGCCAGGCGCCCGCCCATGGCAAAAGTGGACAGGAGACCGTCCAGGCCATAGACGTGATCCCCGTGAATGTGGGAGATGAACACAGTGTCTATCCGCTGCAGCGGAACGCCGAAGCGCACCATGGAACGCTGTGCTCCCTCCCCGCAGTCCACAAGGAAATAGCGCCCATGCACGCTAAGTGCCTGGGCGCTGGGGTTCCGGTCCGGGACCGGCATGGCCGAAGCCGTGCCGAGCATCGTGACCTTGAAAGTATTCGGGTTTTTACTCACCCTTCTCGAGCTTGTCCTTCAGGGCAGCAAGAGCGGAGATGTCACCAAGGGTGGTCTTTTCCACATTGCTTTGGACCTTCTTGATGGCCTTCTTGGCGCTCTCGGCCTCGGCGGTCTCGCGGGCCACCTTGGCTTCCTGATAGGTGCGCACGTGGGAAACACGCACGGTGCGGGTGCTGCGGCGCAGATCCATCACCTTCACCTGGAGTTTCTCACCCACGATGGCGGGCTTGCCGTCTTCCTTCACCATCTCACGGGCGAAAGCAGTGGCCTCGGTGCCGTCCCCGAAGGTAACGGTAGCGTTCTTGTCGTTGATGGCGGTCACGGTAGCCTCAACAACGGTACCCACAGGGTATTTGGCTTCCAGCTCGTCCCAAGGGTTGGGAGTAAGCTGCTTGTGGCCCAGAGACAGCTTGTGGCTGTTCTCGTCGAAGTCCAGAATCACCACATCAATCACGTCACCGCTCTGAACCATCTCGGCGGGATGCTTGATCTTGTTCCAGCTGAGGTCGGAAATGTGGATGAGACCTTCCACGCCGTCCTCAAGCTCTGCGAACACACCGAAGTTGGTGATGTTGCGCACGGTAGCCTTGTGCTGGGAACCCACGGGATACTTTTCGCGGATGCTCTCCCAAGGATTGGCGGTGAGCTGCTTCAGACCCAGGGACATCTTGCGGGCCTCGCGGTCCAGGGTGAGGATGACAGCCTCTACCTCGTCGCCCATCTTCAGGAATTCCTGAGCGCTGTGCAGACGGGGGCTCCAGCTCATCTCGCTCACATGGACAAGACCTTCCACACCAGGCTCCACCTCTACGAAGGCGCCGTAATCGGCCACGGCCACCACTTTACCCTTAACGGTGTCACCCACCTTCAGGTCGGCGGAAAGAGCCTCCCACGGGTGAGGGGTAAGCTGCTTGAGGCCGAGGGCAATGCGCTTCTGCTGCTCGTTGAAGTCCAGGACGACCACGTTGATCTTCTGGTCCAGGGCAACCACCTCTTCCGGATGGGAGATGCGGCCCCAACTGAGGTCCGTGATGTGGATGAGACCGTCCACACCGCCCAGGTCCACGAACACACCGTAGTTGGTGATGTTCTTGACCACGCCTTCCAGCACCTGGCCCTTCTCCAGCTTGGAGATGAGTTCGGCACGCTTGAGTTCCTGCTCGGCCTCCAGAAGGGCCTTGTGGGAGACAACTACGTTGCGGAATTCCTGGTTGATCTTCACAATCTTGAAGTCCATGGTGGTATCCACGAACACATCGTAGTCACGGATGGGCTTGATGTCGATCTGGGAGCCCGGGAGGAAAGCCTCGATACCGAACACGTCCACAATCATGCCGCCCTTGGTGCGGGTCTTCACATAACCCTTCACCACCTCGTTGCTCTCGTAAGCGGCGTTAACCATATCCCAAGATTTGAGCTGACGGGCTTTCTTGTGGGAAATCACCAGCTGACCCTTGCGGTCCTCGGCGCTTTCCACCAGCACTTCCACCTTGTCACCCACCTTCAGGTCCGGGTTGTAACGGAATTCGGGAGCGGAAATGACACCTTCGCTCTTGGCGCCGATGTTCACAACCACCTCACGCTTGTTGATGGCGGTAACGACACCTTCCACCACCTCGTTCTCGGTGACCTTGGAAAGGGTCTGCTCGTAGGCGGCCAGGGTGGCTTCCTTGGAGACGGACTCTGCGCCTTCATTCTCGAAAGCATCCCAGTCGAAATCCTCGGGAGCTACGGAAGCGTTCAGGACAGCCTTCTTGGCGGGAGCCTCGGCCACGGGAGCCTCAATCTTGGTTTCTTCTTGGACAGGAGCCTCTGCCTGAGCCTCTTCTGTCACGTTCTTAATTTCTTCAGACATAATAACTTAGGGTTGAAAAAACTAGTAGTTTAACATTATTTTTTGAGCTTTTGCCGGGACATAAAAATGCGCGCCCGGGAAAAAAGCGCGCAAATATAGGTATAATTATTTGATTTTACAACTATTTCACAATGTGGATATCGCGCTGCGGGAACGGGATGGTGATGCCGTTCTCGTTAAGGGCATTGTAGATTACCTCCCTGGCCTTATCGGCATATTCGATGTGTTCGGAAGACAGCACGAACTGCTTCACGGCAATCTGCACCGAACTGTCGGCGAATTCGCCGAAGACCACATAAATGCCGTGCTTGGGATCCACCACGTCCCGGCCGTACTTGTCCTTGGTCTTCATCACCTCCATGGCCGATTCCAGCACCGTCCGCACCTTCTCCACGTCGGTCCCATAGGCCACGCCCACCAGGATCTTGAGGAACTCGTAGGTGTTACCCTTCGTCAGATTGGTGAAACTCTTGCCGAAGAGCGTGGCATTGAGGAAGGAGACGGTAGTGTGGTTGATGGTCCTCACCTGGGTGCTCTGGTAATTGATGTCCGTCACCTGGCCGCGCACACCGTCGCATTCAATCCAGTCGCCCACCCGCAGGCGCCCGGACATCAGCTGGATGCCATAGATGAAGTTGTTGATGATATCCTTCATCGCCAGACCGATACCGGCCGACAAGCCGCCGATGGCCAGGCTCAGGGAGCCGGTGGGAATGTGGAGCAGGTGCACGATAGTGACTATATACATGAACCAGACACCCACGCTGATAAGGCTGTTCCCCAGCGACAGGTTGATTTCACTGGCCCGGATGGTCGAGCACTTGTACCTGCGCATATAGGAAGAATACCGGGCCCGCTGCCACAGGGAATGCAGCACCTTGTTCAAATAGCGGAAAATGAAGAACAAGCCGACCACGATAATGACGGACTGTACCGAGACCCGGAAAGAAATTCCGCCGTCCGGGGACGGGACCTGGATGAAAGGCGTATGGAAGAACTGCTGGTAAAGGTCTTCAAAATCAAACACATCCAGCGAATACCTCACACAAAGCGGAACGGAAATGAGCGCCATGCACGGAATCACCACCCCGTAAACCAGGTCGTAAAGCCAGGTTGCCCGAAACTGGAGAATCTCCCTGTCGGCCCCGCTAATCTGGGGAGCATCAGCGGTCAGCCTCTGCAGCCGGGCCGACATCAGCGTATCCCGGTAGCGGAAAATCAAGTGGCCGATAGTTACCAGCGTATGAATGGCCGCCAGCTGGAAGTACCACCAGACCAGAATCATCAGGGCCAGGAAAATGTAGCCGAAGAAAGCCAGGGCAGCGGCTATGCCGGTGATAAAAAAAGAGATCCAACAGAGAAACCGGTCGCTCTCCTCGGCCTTTCTTCCCCGCACAATGCAGGTTACCAGCTGCCAGAGGATAATCAGCAGCAGGACCGGCGGGAAGAAAAAGTTCATCAGCATATTGGGCATATAACTCACCCGGCACACTATCACCACCAGCGTCATGATGATGGTGGGCAGGTAAAGCAGGAGGGCATTCTTGATCTTATCCGGCCTGGAGCGCAGAAGCAAGGCCGCGACAATGGCTATCAGCAGCCATGAGAACGTCGCTATCTGCTTCAATGCCAGCGAGATGCTCAAATTGTCTCCACTCCGGTTAATCAGCAGGGAATACAGCAGCACTCCCAGAATCAGGGAGAAGAACGGACGTTTTTCCCTGGCAATGGCCCTGTCAACCGGTTTAATGAAACGGCAGGCCAGCCACAAAAGGCCGCGGCACAGCAGCCAGCATAGCAAAAGGGCTATCAGCAGCAGGGACACCAGGATGAACAAGTAGGTGTTCACGGCTTTGCTGTCGGCAGTAGCCGGGTCGAAGGACTCGTCATAGAGCCAGAAAAGGCTATACTGCGAACGGGCATCCTGGGAAGCCTGATTCCAATAAAAACCGGCGTTGGACAGGATGTCCCAGAAAGGAATCTGGCCTTCCTTGAAGATTTCCCGCTGCAGGATCTTGTACCGGGACTCGGCATAGTCATAGGACTCTTTCAGGCGCAGATAGGCCTCCTGATAATGGAGGCTGTCCGCGAGGACCGTGCTCCGGTTCTCGGCATAGATTTTCAACAGCTCGCCGGCATAGAACAGGCAGGAATCCCGGTCGGCCTGTCCCGCTTCACTGAGGACAAAGGGGGAAGCCGCCAGCGAATCGGCCATGGCGATGGCAATCACTTCCCTTTCCAGGGAACTGCCCGCCTGGGAAAGGAATAAATCCAGTGAATCGTTATGGTAGGAAAGGCTGTCGGGAAGGATTTCTATATCCTGCATCTCCGGGGGCAGCCGCCGCAAAGCCTCCATGAACCGCGCATAACGGTCTATCTCCGTATCCAGGTTCCGGACGATGATATCGTACGGTGTCCGGCTTTTATTGAATCCATTGTACTCCCGCGCCACCCGCTGCAGGGCATAACTCAGGTCAAAAGTATACTCCCGTTTCTGCAGGTACAGGGTCATGGACAGTTCATTGCAGTCCTTGATGATATCCAGCATCTGGGAGTGCTGGGTCTCATAATCCTGCTGCAGGCGGTTCTGCTCATACTGGCGGAGTTTCCAGTCCTCCCGGAGTTCCACCTTCACCTCGCGGAGCAGGCTGTCCAACCCCCGCCCGCTGATGACCGCAACGACGGGAAGGGAAAACACCGCAAGGGCAACAGAAAGGGTAAGCCACCTTTTTTTCATAAAGAATCAGTCTATCTTCGGCTCCGGATCCGTACGGACGAACTTGTAGTCTTCATCATAGACGTCCAGCTTGCCGTCGTGACGCCACATGAGGGGGCCGCCGTCCCAGGCCCAATACCCCTTGTATTTGAGAGGAATAGCCAGGGTACCGTCCGGAATGATGATGCCATAATTCTTTTCATCTTTGGATACCATCCAGCCGCCTCCTATCTCTTCCGCGGAGGTGTATTCAAAGGGTTGTTTTACCTTCCCGTCCAGGCTCAGCCAGCCCAGTTTGTCCCCCTTGACAAAGACAGCGGTATCGTTTTCCAACGAGCAAAAGCCTCTGTATTCATCGTATTCGAAGGGAATGCGTACCCGGCCGTCATAACCGCAGGCTCCCGCACGGACCTTTCCGCCAGCCTGAACTTCCAGGAAAATGATATCATAATCAGGGAAATCGGCCCGGGTAAAGGCATATTTCAGGGGAATGACAACTTTGCCGTCGTAATTGATGGCGCCCCAGGTGAAGCCGGTGTCTCCCTGCTGGCTGGCCCAGGTGAAGTTTTCCTCGCTCACAGTGCCGTAAATGGGTTCTTCCGTAACCAGGTAAAGCCCGCCGCCGATATCCCGGAAGCCGGTATAGGCCTTTTTGTTCACAGCAATCTGGGTGAGCTTTTTCAGCAGGGCCGCAGGATCTACACTCAGGCTCACATCCGGATTCTCCAGTCCATGCAATTCCTTTTTGGACTCTTCCAACTGCTTGAGGGCTTCTTTGTAGGCATCGGCCAGTTCCGGATGCTCCTGGGCCATTTTCTTCAACTGTTCCAAGGTGGCCTCCATTTCCTTCAGACTCTCCGGGACCACTTCATTCACCATCATCTGGCCAAACTCTTCCGCAAAAGTGCGCATCTGAACCACAATATCCTCGTGCTGCTCCGCAACAGCTTCGTCAAGGAGCAGATACTGCTGGAGGGTGTTGGCCTTGTCCTTCTGGCCGGTGGCGGCATAGTGCAGCGCCGTTACATTCACCCACTGCATTTCCCGTTCTTCCTGCGCCTTGGCCGGCAGGACAGTCAAAGCGGCATAAATGAGCAGAAGTGCCGTCATTAGTTTAATATACTGATTCATAGTTATATAGTTTTATTATAGTCTGCCGATTCAACATCTGAAAGGATTTGACGCGTCACAGAATAGAGCTCTGGAATATTGGTTTTTACAGTGTCGAAAATACCTTCATTATCCACATTCCCATATTCATGAGACAAGAAATTACGCATACCGAAAACAGCGTCCCAGGGAATGGAGGAATAAGGTTTGAAAAAGTCCTTCCCGCACAGGTTCCTGATTTTCACGAATATTTCTGTTATGTACTGCAGGCTCATTCCACAGGCACGGAAAACCATTAGTCCGTGCAGGCTTGAGACAAAGTCGTCCGGGCAATTGATGACTTCCGACATTTTCTGGAGAAGGTCCAGTTCCTTGACGGCATCCTGCAGCAAAGATACAAGCCTGTCTTTCTTAGGATACATAAATGACCTCCCTCTCTATGCTGGTTCGAAAACTGTCTTTGAGTATCGCTTTGGAAGAAACCAAGTCCACATGCCTTCCAAAGACAGTTTCAAGTTGCTGGGCAATAATGGAATAAGTGAAAAGATTCGGTTTCCTGAGGGTAATCAGAACATCAATATCACTTTCGGAGCGCCCTTCATTTCTGGCAAAACTCCCAAACAAGCCCAATTTCTCTATACCATACTTATTGCTGTTGTATAAGTAGTAAACTTTTAATACAGAAAGAATATAATCCTTATCCAGAGTCCTGGATTGTCTGGTATCTTCCAGGGTAAACACAAGTTTATAGCCTAAAGCGTCCAGAACCCTATTGTAAGTTTCCGGACTGCCCAACAAGCCATTCTCCATCCTGGATATCTGTGACTTGCTCATACCGGCAAGAATACCCACCTGTTCCTGGGTCATTTTACGTGCCTTGCGGACAGCTTTGATATCAATATTGGCTACCATCTCGAACTTTTTGCAAAGATAAATAGAGTTTAATAAAAATGCAACAAATCCGGGATGAACAAAAACAACCAATAAGTAGCCATAGGGATTTCAAGCTGCGCGCTACAACAACTTCTTCCGGCGGAAGAGTATCCAGACCAACAGGCAGCTGAGGGCCATGAGGCCGATGATGATTACCCAGTTCCAAAAGTTGGCGTTGGGGTTATCGGCCGCAAGGATGGGCAGGCGTACGTTCATGCCGTAGAAGCCGGCAATGAGGGTGGGCGGCATCAGGAATACGCTCACCACGGCCAGGATCTTCATGATTTTGTTCTGTTCCAGGTTGATAAGACCCACCACGGTATCCTGCAGATATTCCAGACGCTCGAAGCAGAAGTTGGTGTGGCTGAGGAGAGAACTGATATCCTGCAGCAACACGTTCAGGCGGTTCTCCAGGGTGCGGGGCACTTTGGTTGAGCGCATGAGGTTGGAGATAAGGCGCTGCTTATCCACCACGTTCTCACGTACGATCATCGTATTCTCCTGCATCTGGGAAATGTCGATGAGGAGTTCCTGGTCTATGTCTTCCTGGTCGTTGATCTGCTTGGCATACTGGGAAATCTCCTTGGAAAGGAGCTCAATCATATCGGCATCCAGGTCCACACGTTGATCCAGTATGCTGGCAAAGACACTGAACCCGGAAGGGTATTGCTTAGGATTCACCTGCAGGCGGCGCTGCAGTTCCGTGAACGAACGAAGCGGCACCTCGCGGAGTGTAGTGAGGGTATCGTCCACAATGGTGAACGATACGGCCTGCATCATGTATTCCTCCGGTCCCGGTGTAAGGAAGTTGGTGTTGGCGAAGATGGCGTCGTCGCTCTCGAAATAACGGGAGGAGGACTCAATCTCTTCGGCCTGTGCCCGGCTCTGGATTTCCGTTCCCAGGAAACTCTCCACGGCGCGCTTTTCGTCGCCGCTAGGGTCCACCAGGTCTATCCAGATCACGGCGTCCAGGGTGAGCTTCGGGAAGTCTTTCTCCGACTGGGAGAGGAGAATTTTTCCGTTTTCCTTGTAGAAGATACTCAGCATATCTCTTTCTCTGTTTTAGCTCCGGGCCAGTCGCACCGGATGGGATTATATATACGTAACCAGCCGACATTACGGAAAAGTCAGCCTGCAAAATTACGGAAAAAACTTGAAAAACCAAGCCCTTAGGGCTATTTTTCGTACTCCGTAGGGTCAAAACCCTCCAAAGCCTCCTTACGTTCCACACAAGTGCCGCACTTGCCGCAGTGCTTTTCTCCGCCCTTGTAGCAGGAATAGGTAAGGGAATAATCCAGGCCGATGGCCTTCCCCCGCAGGGCGATGTCCCGTTTGGTGATGTTGCAATAAGGAGAAATCACTTTTACACCGTTGTAGGTGCCCGCCTCGGTAGCGCGGCCGAAAGCCTCCACGAACTCCGGCCGGCAGTCCGGATAAATGGCGTGATCCCCGCTGTGATTGGCCAGCATCACAGCGTCCAGTTCATAGCTTTCGGCCAGGCCGGCCGCCACCGCCAGCATGATACCGTTGCGGAAAGGCACCACGGTGCTTTTCATATTCTCATCGGCATAATGCCCTTCCGGAATCTCCCCGCCGGAAAGCAGCAAATCGCTTTTGAAATACTGGCCGATAAAGCCCAGCGGTATCACCAGATGCTTTATACCCAATCGTTTACAGTTTTCCTTAGCAAATGCGATTTCCCTGGCGTTGTGCTTGGAGCCATAGTCAAAGGTGACAGCCAGCGCAATGCTGTCCTTATACTCGTACAGCAGTGTTGTGCTGTCCAGCCCGCCGGAATAAATCAGTACCGCTTTCATAAAACTTCTTTCAACTTATCCACCACTATGCGGGCCGATGCAACGGCTTCCACCACGGACTTCGGGCCCAGACAGAAATCGCCGGCCACCCACACGTTCGGAAGACCCTGTACCCGCTGACTCTCGTCCAGCAGCGGCCAGCCGTCTTCTCCCATCACAGCGGAGGTGTTGTCAAACAAGCGGAAATCAGGTTTTTCGCTGATGGCCGTAATCAGCGTATCGCAGGCCACAAAGTGGTCCGTTCCCTCTATGATCCGGGTAATCACGCGGCCACCGTCCTCCGGCACCACGTTCTCGCAGTCGCGGAACACCACGCCGCCTTCCTTCACTTCCACCGGGGCCTGGAACACCCGGAACTGAACGCCGTCTTCCCTGGCTTCCTCCACCTCCAGCGGATTGGCCGGCATATTCTCGAAAGTCTTCCGGTAATAGACCCAGGTCTCGGCTCCCAGACGCTGTGCCGTCCGGCAGGCATCCATGGCCACATTGCCGCCACCGATCACAATCACTTTCCTGCCCAGCTCACAGGCCGACGGATCCTTCAGGAACGGAAGGGCCTGCAGGGCACGTTCCTCGCCCGGAATGTGCAGGTTGGCAGGTTTTTCGGCCCCTGCGCCTATAATCACCGCATCGAAGGATGCCGATAACTCCTCCAGGCTTACATCCCTGCCCACTTCCACGCCGCCGCGGAAAATGATACCCGCATCGGCAAACATTTTCTCAAAGGCATCCACGTATTTCTTGTCCAGGCGGAAGGCGGGAATGCCATAACGGAGCACGCCGCCCAGGCGCTCGTTGGCATCCAGCAGGGAAACCTCCGCCCCAGCCTCGTACAGCCAGAAAGCGGTAGCCATCCCCACCGGACCGGCACCCACCAGGGCTATCTTCTTCCCGGCAAGCTCGCCGGAGCGCCGCTCCAGGCGGTACTTGAACAGATAATCCATGGAAATCTCCTGTTCAATCTCGTACCATCGCACCGGTATCTTCTTCACGTTCAAAACACAATGTCCGTAACAGAAAACCTTCCAGTCGCACACCTGCGAAGTAATGGCCGTAAGAGGGTTATTGCGGATGAGCAGTTTTCCCGCCTCGTCCAACTTTCCCTGCCGGTACAAAAGCATGCATTCCGGAATGGGAGTATGCACCGGACAGCCCTGCATGGAACATTTGGGTTTCTTACACAAAAGACAGCGTAAAGCCTCGTTATTTTTCATATTGTGGTTAAGGTCTGAATTCTTGTCTGTTTATTATGGAGCGTCCCAGGGTAAGGGTATCGGCATACTCCAGGTCGTCGCCGAATCCCAGTCCCCTTGCCAGGGAACTCACCCGTATTCCCGTAGCCTCCACCTGGCGATAAATATAAAAAGCCGTGGTCTCCCCTTCCACGTCTCCGCTCAGGGCCAGGATCAGTTCGGCCCCGGACGGGTTTTCCATCTCCGCCACACGGGCGGTCAATTCCTTGATGGTAAGGTCTGAAGGTCCAACCCCGCCTATGGGCGAGATGATGCCGCCCAGTACATGATATACCCCGTGGTACTGTCCGGTTGCCTCGATGCTCATCACATCCCGGACGCTCTCCACTACACAGATGGTCCGGTGGTCCCGGGAGCGGTCGGCACAGATGGAGCAGAGTTCGTCGTCCGAAATCATCCGGCAGCGACTGCAGTAGCAGGCGCTGTCCCGCAGGCGGTCGATGGCATCCGTAAAGTGGTGCACATTCTCCGCCGGCTGTTTCAGCAGGTGCAGGGCCAGGCGCAATGCACTCCTGCGGCCCACTCCGGGGAGCGAGCCTATGGCCTCTACGGCTTCCGACAACAGCTGGGACGGATAGGTTTCCTTATAAGGCATGATAAGCGATGAGGCCCTCCATGGGCGTAGGGTAAAACTTGGTGATGGTAACCCCGTACCGGTCGGCCATCGCGGTGAGGATATCCCGGCAGGCATTGCCGAATCCTCCCACAATGCCCATGGGGAGCCTTTCATACCGCAGCACGGTGCGCTCGAAGAAAGCCTGGAAATGACGGTCCATCAAATCGTGGACATAGTCCGACCTGTCATACCAGAAAATGAGGAAGGGAGCGAAAGTGCCCAGATACTGGGAAGGCGCTTCTTCGCGGTACACTTTCCGCACCAGGGTTGGATAATCGGCCGGAGGGAACTTTTCCTTAAAGGCCGATGCCACTTCTTCCGGCACCAGTTTTTTCAGGAAATCGGCCAGAAAGAGCTTTCCCAGCACAGCGGCGCCGCCTTCATCACCCAGGATGAAACCGCCGCAGTCGTAATGCGCGACCACCTTATCGCCATCCCACTGGCAGGTATTGGAACCCGTGCCGATAATGGCGGCAATGCCCTCTTCCCGGCCGCAGACAGCCCTGGCTGCCCCCAGCATGTCCGAAGCATAATTCTTCTTCACCCCCGGGAGCATCCGCTCCAGGCACAGGTGCAACGGCAAGGCCGATGCCTCCGAAACGATGCCGGCGCCATAGACATAGATGGCGTCGATGGCCGGCCCCTCATGCTGTTTCTGCATTTCCCGCACGGAGCGGATGGCCTCGTACACCACCGCCCCCACCTTCTGCGGGTCTGCCTGTGTGAAATTGATGCCCGGAAGGGTAATCTCCCGGTGCCAGGTACCGTCTGATACGCACCAAATGGACTTGGTGGCGCCTGAGTCTACGATAAGGTTCATAATTAATTCACTTTCAGAAGCTTCTCTCCTCGGGAGAGGGACTTGCAATCAATAACGACACCCTTTTTCCGCCAATGATAATAGCCGTATATGGCGGAAGCGATGTAGGCCAGGTACAGGATGGCCATCCAGTACTGGCCGGTCACTATGCAGAGGGTGGTGGTGATGATATCGGCCACTATCCACAACAGCCACTGCTGCAAGTAACTTTGGGCCAGCCACCAGGTGCCGATGATACTCAGCACCGTCGCCGTGCCGTCCAGCCGGGGTTCCGCATCTCCTATGGCCCTGAGCAGAAAAATCATGGCCAGGGAACCCAGCACAAAGATGCAGGCGCTCCAGAGGGAAACCTTTTTGGGCAACTCCCGCAAATGGATGGCCCCTTCGGCCACTTTTTCCCCATCCCGCCGCCACTTGGCCAGGCCGATGAAGGAGATGACCTCATAATAGCAGTTCAAGCCCATGGAAGCCCACACGTGCTGCATGCCGAAACTGATGGCACACGCGGTCCCCGTGAGTATGCCCAGTACCCACATGGCGTTCTTCTGCAGTATCTCCAATACCACATACGCCACGCCGGTAACCAGTGCAAAGATCTCTATGGCCTGAATCCAGTCCAATCTATTTCACCTCTATCAGTTCCACCACAAACTTCAGGGCGCTGCACGGCGGAATGCCGCGGGTACCGCTTTCGCCATAAGCCAGGTGATACGGCAGATACAGCTCGTACTTGGCGCCTTCGCTCATCAGCTGCAGGCCTTCGGTCCAGCCCTTGATTACCTGGTTCAGGCCGAATTCGGCCGGTTCTCCCCGTTTGTAGGAACTGTCGAAGACGCTTCCGTCGGCAAAAGTACCCTCGTAGTGGCACACCACCGTGTCCGTAGCCTTGGGCTTGCGGCCCGTTCCCTCTTTAATCACTTTGTACAGCAAACCGCTGCCGGTGGCCTTTACGTTCAGGTCCCTGGCGGCATCGGCCAGAAACTTTTCACCTTCCGCCTTGGCGGCGGCACCGGCGACTGCAGCCCGTTCGGCCGTCTCTTCCTCCAGTTCCTTGTAGAAGGCTTCCAGCGCCTCCCCTGCCTCGTCCATGGAAATGGCAATCTTGTCACCGGTGAGCATGGCTTTCAGGCCGGCGATGAAATCTTCCAGGTTGGGAATGCGTATGCCCTGCTGATAGAAGCTGGAGGCAACGCTCATTCCAAATGCATAACTTTTCTTATCCATATAGTTTATAATGATTTTGCTGCCGATTCTCCGGCCAGATATCCGGTGCAGAAAGCTGCCTGCAGGTTATAACCACCTGTGTCACAGTCCATATCCAGCACTTCTCCGGCAAAGTACAGGCCGGGTTGTTTCTTGGATTCCAGGGTTTTGGCCATCACATCTGCCGTACTGATACCCCCCGCCGTAATAACGCTGCGCTCGAAGCCCACGAAGCCGGCTATGTCCAGACGCCAGTCTTTAAGGGTGGCTGCCAGGGTGTCCACGCTCACCTTCGGGTTGGTCTTCAGGAAAGCCAGGGTAATGTTCCAGGGGATGAGCTTGCCCAGCATGATGCGGAACAGGCGCTGGAAACTCTGGCCCTTGGAACGCTCGTCATGAATCACTTCTTCCCATTTAGCATGAACATCGGCATCCAGTTTCTCCAGCTCCACGGCAGGTTTCAGGTCCATGGATACGGACACTTTCTGTCCGTCGATCAGAGCCTTCACGGCACGGCGGCTTACCTGGAAGCCCAGGGGGCCCTCCAAACCGCCGTCGGTGAACTCGACGTCCCCAAATTCCTGCTGCACCGCCTGTCCGTTCACCTGCAAGGTGAGTTGTACGTTGTCCAGGTTGTTGCCGTTGAACAGTTCACCCAAGTCCGACAGGGGCACTATCCGTTCTATATGCTTCTCGAATTTGGGATACCAGGCCGGGAGCGGAGCTATCTTGCGTTCCTTGGTCTTTCCGTAAACGGTACGACCGCGGAAGGCTGCCTTAATTTCTCCCTGCAAGGTACCGGATTCCTTGTATCCGGCCGGGACCAGCGCGGTGAGAGCCGGGAAGCAGGCGTCCAGGCTGTGGCCCATTTCCTCGGCCCAAAGGTAACCGTCTCCGGTAGAGCCGGTTCCGGGATAGGAAAGGCCGCCGGTAGCCACTATCAGTTTCTTACAGGTATATTCCACCGGTTCGATGGTAATTTCCTCACGGGTGGGCGCGGGTTTTCCGGGACGGAGTTTGCGAGGGTCCTCCACCGGAATCTTTACTTTCTTGCGGGTAGTCTGCACGCAGTCCAGGCTGAATCCCCGGGGAGTGGGATCTATGGTTTTCACCTCACAGTCCGTTACAACACGCACACCGGCCAAGGTGCAGGCCCTGAGGAGGGTATCCACCACGTCGCCGGCATTGTGGCTCTCCGGGAAAGCCCGGTCTCCCCTTTCCACCACGCTGCGCATACCGTTTTCCTTGAAAAGCGCCACCACGTCTTCGGGGGTAAGGTTGTGCCAGGCGGGGCTCAGGAAATTGGCATCGGTCCGGATATGGGCCGAAAAATTCCCCCACTCCTTCACGTTGGTGAAATTACAGCGGCCTTTGCCGGTAATCATCACTTTCCGGCCTGCCTTGGGCATCTTTTCCAGCACCACCACGGTTCCGCCGTTTTCCCCAGAAGCCAGCGTCCGGGCTGCACCCACGGCCGCCATCAGGCCCGCGGCGCCTCCGCCAATCACAATTATGTCTGCTCGCATACTATTCTTGTGGTTACATACAAACCCCTTCCCCAGGGTTCAGGGGCTTCAAACTGCAAAATTACGGTTTTCGCAGAACGTCTGCAAATAAAGTTGGTTTGTTTTGGAAAAAAGTCTTATATTTGCAGTCCCGATTCATCACAATCGGCCAGGCCACTTTAGCTCAGTCGGTAGAGCAGCGCATTCGTAACGCGCAGGTCGTCAGTTCGAGCCTGATGAGTGGCTCACGGAAAGAGGAAGACTCAATATGAGTTAACCTCTTTTTTTTGTAGGGATGGGTTGTTTACATCGGGTGCCATTCCGCTTGCCCTTCCGTTTTGGCGTAACCAATGGCACACAGTTTTTTCCCCAGTTTTATGTACGTATCGGATATGATCACAGAAACGGAACGTTAACCCAATGCCGTTGCTCATATCTCGTCAGTATAATCGTTTTTCCTTTCTTTTGCTGAGATATGAACACAGAATCTTTCTCTCAGGACAGGAATCATGTACATATCGAGAATCCCCCTTCCATAGAAAGTGCCACGTATATCTACACAGCCCTACCACCCCATTCACTCGATTTGTCTTTGCATGAATTATGCTTATCTTTGTAAAAAATAGTTCGTATGTATTACGTTTGCAAAAGACTGGAGATATCATCGGCCCATGCACTGAACCTTTCCTATGAGAGCAAATGCGAAAACCTGCATGGGCACAACTGGATTGTGAAGATATACTGCAAAAGCGAAAAACTCAATGCCGACGGGATGGTGACGGATTTCACGCAAATCAAACGCCAGATTTCCAATGCGTTGGACCACAAGAACCTGAACGAGGTGTTCGATTTCAATCCCACGGCCGAAAACATAGCCCGCTGGATCTGCGACCACGTGGAGAACGCCTATAAGGTGGAAGTTTGGGAGTCCGAGATGAACATGGCCGCTTATGAACGGGATTAGCCGTGTACAGAGTTAACGAAATATTCTACTCCCTGCAGGGCGAGGGCTTCTGGACCGGAACGCCCATGGTATTCGTACGCCTGAGCGGCTGCAACTTGCAGTGCCCGTTCTGTGACACGGACCACCTGGAAGGCCGGCCGATGACGGCTACAGCAATTGTGCAGGCGGTTCAGGCGGCGGGGCCCTGTTCCCGGATATGCCTCACTGGCGGGGAACCGTTACTGCAAGTGGACCAGGAACTGGTGGAAACCTTGCATGCCGCAGGGTACAAGTTAAATCTGGAAACCAACGGAACCCGGGGAGTGCCGGAAGGAATGGACTGGATTACGCTGAGTCCCAAGGAGGACTTTACGGAAAACGGCAAGGTAGTGCTGGAGAGGGCCGATGAACTGAAACTGGTACTGGCCCCCGGAACAGACCCGGCCCGATGGACGGACTTTCCGGCTTCCTGGCATTTCCTGCAACCCTGCGGAGCTCCGGACGGCAGTTCCAATACGGCGGAGACAATGGCCTATGTTCTGGCGCATCCGCAGTGGCGGCTTTCGTTACAGACTCATAAATTACTGAATATCAGATGACTACTTTTATCGTTATCCTCGCGGCTTTAGCCCCGGCGCTAGGCCTTCTGTATTTCATTTACAACAAGGATGTACTGCAGAAGGAACCCCGGCGGGAAGTCCTTATTGCTTTCGGCTACGGCGCCATTTCCGTTGCTGCCTCTACGCTGGTTTCACTGCCCCTGATGGGTATCGGCGTTGTACCTTCCGAAGCGGCTACAGTGGGTGAACACATCCGCGTTGCCGTCTTTGGTGCGGGTATTCCGGAAGAACTGGCCAAGTTTGTATTGCTGTGGCTGTTCATCAGGCGCTGCCGCTATTTTGACGAATACGTGGACGGCATTGTTTATGCCGCCTGCGTGGGCCTGGGCTTTGCCGCCGTGGAAAACATCATGTACCTGATTCAGAACTTCGATGCCTGGGCCTATGTAGGGGCCATGCGGGCCCTGTTTTCCGTTCCCGGCCACTTCTTTTTTGCCGTGGTGATGGGTTACTATGTGTCTAAAGCCTGCTTCGACGACCCTTCCCAGCGTTTGAGGAACTTTATCCTGGCCCTGGTCGTCCCCATGCTCCTGCATTCGGCCTTCGACGCCCTCCTGATGGTTTCCACCCTGTCGGCCGCGGCCACGGGCCTCATCGCTCTTTTTATCGGCCTGTACATCTTTATGGCCAAAACCTCCAAAAAGATGTATAACAAGCACTTGGAGACTGACAGGGAAATCCGGAATGAAATAGAAGAAGAATCCAAGCGACTGGATTTCTAAAACTCATTATGACACCGCAGGAGGTACTAAGGACATATTGGGGCTATGAGCGTTTCCGCCCCATGCAGGAGGAGATCATCCGGGACGCCCTGGAAGGACGGGACGTGCTGGCCATCCTGCCCACGGGCGGCGGCAAGAGCGTCTGTTTCCAGGTACCGGCCCTCATGCAGGAAGGAATCGCGCTGGTGGTCACGCCCCTCATCGCCCTCATGAAAGACCAGGTCCAGAACCTCCAGGACCGGGGTATAAAAGCCCTGGCCGTGCATGCCGGCATGGACAGAAGACAGGTGGACCTGGCCCTGAACAATGCCGCCTACGGAGACTTCAAGTTCCTTTACCTCTCCCCCGAACGCCTTAAGACCCAGCTGTTTCAAAGCTATCTGAGCGTCCTCAAGGTCTCCTATATCGTCGTGGACGAAGCGCACTGTATCTCCCAGTGGGGCTACGACTTCCGGCCGGACTACCTGGACATCGGCGCCCTCCGCAAAAAGGTGGATGCGCCCGTAATCGCCCTCACCGCCACCGCCACGCCGGATGTGGCCGCAGATATCATGGACCGTTTACAGTTCAAACAGCCCAACCTGAAAATCTCCGGCTTTGAAAGGCCCAACCTAAGTTACATCGTGCGGAAAACCCAGGACAAAATCGGCCAGATCCGGAGCATCTGCAAAGGAGTGCCAGGCAGCGGCATCGTGTATGTGCGCAGCCGCAACCGCTGCCAGGAAATGGCCGCCGCGCTCTCCCAGGCGGGCATCCGGGCCGATTACTACCATGCCGGCCTGGGCAGCGCCACACGCACCCGGCGCCAGGAGGAATGGAAGGCCGGCCGCACCCGCGTGATGGTGTGCACCAATGCCTTCGGGATGGGTATCGACAAGGCCGATGTCCGCTTCGTGGTGCACGCAGACCTGCCAGACAGTCCGGAAGCCTATTTCCAGGAAGCCGGCCGAGCGGGACGGGACGGAAAGCCTTCCTGGGCCGTACTCCTTTGGAACGGAACGGACCTCCAGCGCCTGAAACAGATCCAGCAGGTGTCTTTCCCCTCACTGGAGTACATCGAGGACATCTACCAGAAACTGCATGTCTTCTTCGAGCTTCCCTACGACAGCGGCGAGGGGCGGATGCTGAAACTGGACCTGGCGGCCTTCTGCCAGCGTTTCCATCTGCAGCAGTCGGCCGCCTGGTACGCCCTCAAATACCTGGAACGGGAGGGGCACTGGAGCATCTCGGAAGACATGGACATCCAAACCCGTATCCGGATAGACATAGACCGGACGGCCCTTTACAGCACGGACCTCCCATCGGCCGAAATGCCCGGCCTGCTGGAACAGCTGATGCGCTCCTACACCGGCATCTTCTCCTTCCCCACCCCCATCGACGAAGAATACATCGCGGGCCGCTGCAATACTTCCGTCGCCCATCTCAGGGAACTGCTTTATCAACTGAGCATCAACCACATCATCCGATACATCCCGGCCGACCATGCCACGGTGGTGTATCTCCAGCACCCGCGCCTCCATCCCGGAGACGTCCAGCTCACCCCCAAGCGCTACCAGCTGCTCAAGGAAGCATCCCAACGGCGGATGCAGACCATGACGGACTTCGTGGAAGAAGACTCCGAGTGCCGTTCCCGGTACCTGCTTCACTATTTCGGACAGGAAAAGGCCGACGACTGTGGCAAGTGCGACATCTGCAGGGCTTCCGCAGCCCGCCCCGAAAACCTTCCGGATCGGCTGAAAACCCTGATTGAAGCCCGTGGCGGAAACTACACCCTGCTGGAACTGAGAACGGCCCTGGGCCCCGGGGACAAGCAGTGGCTGGAAGTGCTGCGGGAACTCATAGACCGCGGCGAAGTGCCGCCTTACACCTCTTAAGCAATGGCCGGAAGCAAAGACATCCTGCTGGGGAACATCCGTAACGGGGATGCACTGAGCCTGGGACAGCAGCTGAAACTGAGCCTGCTCCTGAGCTATCCCGCCATCCTGGCCCAGCTGTCGTCGGTGATGATGCAGTACATCGACACCTCCATGGTGGGACACCTGGGCCCGGCGGCCGGCGCATCCATCGGCTTGGTTTCCACTTGTTTATGGCTGATGGGAGGTTTCGGGATGGCAGCCACCAGCGGCTTTTCCGTGCAGGTGGCGCACCATATCGGCGGCAACGATTTCCGCGGAGCCAGGGACATCCTACGGCAGGCCCTGGTCTGCGTACTGGGTTTCAGCGCAGTCATCGCCCTGGCAGGTGTGGCCGTGCATCAAATGCTCCCCCACTGGCTGGGCGGCGGAGCGGACATCACCGGGGACGCCTCCCGCTACTTTCTGATCATGTCGCTGTTCATGCCGGCCATGTTGCTGGACTGGATGTGCGCCGCCATGCTGCAGGCAAGCGGCAACATGAAGGTACCCAGCATCTTAAGTATCGGCATGTGCTTGATGGACGTGGCATTCAACTACCTGTTCATCTACGTGCTGGATATGGGTGTGGTGGGTGCGGCCTTGGGAAGCGGCCTGGCCGAGGTAATAACAGGCCTGCTGATGTTTTCGTTCCTGGCCTTCCGTTCCAAGGAGCTGCGGCTCACCCATGAGCGGGGAAGTTTCCGGCCTACGGAGCCCGTAGTCCGCAGAGCCCTGGATATCAGCGGGCCGATGGCGCTCCAGAATGTGCTGATGCGCGGCGGATACATTGCCGCCACTGTGATCGTGGCGCCGCTGGGCACCATCGCCATCGCCGCCAATTCCTTCGCCATCACGGCCGAAAGCCTCTGCTATATGCCCGGAGCCGGAATTGCCGATGCAGCCACCACCCTGGTGGGCCAGTCCGTAGGCGCCCGGCGGAAAGAGCTGGCCATACGCTTTGCCTGGATCACCACCTTCCTGGCGATGGCCACAATGGCTATCCTGATGTACATTTTCGCTCCCCAGATGATGGGGCTGCTCTCTCCGGATGCCGATGTCATCAGCCTCGGTGCAAGGGTACTGAGGATAGAAGCCTTTGCCGAACTGGGCTATGCCGCCTCCATGGTGGCCTACGGTGCCTGCGTGGGCGCCGGTGACACCAAGTGGCCCAGTTTCATGAATCTGGGTTCCATGTGGATGGTCCGTATCATCCCGGCCATCTTCGTTACGCGACTCTATGGCTTGGTGGGATTCTGGGTGTGTATGGCGGTGGAACTCACGTTCCGGGGCGTCATCTTCCTGATACGCCTATATCGCAAAAAGTGGTTGAAAGAAGCCCTCTAAAGGCTTAAGAGCGGTGAGGATTCGCCTCGTCGCAAGACTCTGAGTCCCACATCTCCCGGGGTAACGCCAACCTCCATCAGGGCTGCGGCCGTGCAGTCGTAAGCCAGTTGGGGCGTATTGTTGTTGCCGCTGAGATGGCACAGGAAGACATGCCTCAAGCCCGAGTGCAACAGACGGGTAACCGTTTGGGCACAGACGTCATTGGAAAGATGCCCCGCTCCATGGCTGATGCGATTCTTGAGTTCCTGGGGATAACTGCCGCCCAGGAGCATATCCACGTCGAAATTGGATTCAATGACCAGGGTGGTGGCCAGGGAACCCCACTTGAAGGCATCGGCCGGCACGTGGCCCAGATCCGTCATCATTACGAACAGATCCTCCCCGCAGCGGATGGCGTACCCCACACACTGGGTGGCATCGTGCGGTACCTCAAAATACTGCACGTCGAAATCCGGGGTTACGGGATTCCACACGCCCCGTTCCAGATTCTGGCGGCACGCCCCTATCCATTCGGCCGTGAAAGGATGGCGGGCCAGGGCACCGTGCAGCAGTGGTGTGGTCCACACCGGCACCGCCAGGCGCTTGCAGAAAGAGCCCAGGCTGCGGATATGGTCCCCGTGGTCGTGGGTAACCAGTACGGCCGATATGTCCTGCAAACTTAAGCCGACATATTCCAGTTCCTTTTTCACGCGGCGGAAACTCACTCCTGCGTCTATCATGATGCCCGACTGCGGTCCCAGAAGAAGGGAGCAATTGCCGCAGCTGCCGCTGGAGAAACTGATGAAGCGCATCATAGCTGGTCGTCCTCCTTGCAATAGCGGGCGATGGCAGGATAGGCCGCATCCACGCCCAACTCTCCGGCGCGGGACAGGTCTATACAACCTTTCTCCTTATCTTTCAGGTAGATAAGCACCAACGCCCGGTTGAAGTAAGCATCGGCCATCCAGGGATATAGCTGAATGGCCTTGTCGTAGCTGTCGATGGCTTCCACAAAGCGGGAACTCAGCACATACAGGTTGCCCAGATTGAACTGGATATAAGGGAAGGAAGGCAGCTGCTCAGCGGCCGCTTCCATATCGGACAAGGCTTCCGAATAGTCGTATTCCTGGGTAACCTGCTCCCGGACACGGGCACGGGTGTTCTTTTGGTCGTCCATCGTGAGGGTTTGCACATTGGACTCGAAAGAGGCTATGAACTCAATCATTTCGGCCCGGAGCACCCCGCGGTTCATCAGGTAGAAGGCCTTGTAATAAGGGTCGTAAATACCATTATCCTCAGCCCCCACGGCACTGGTGAACTGCTGCAGGGCCTGGTTGTACTGCCGTTTCCCGGCCTCCTGCAAACCTTTCAGGAAAGCTCCGGAAGCGCCGGCCCCTGTCGTCGCATCCAACAGAGCCTCCGAAACAACGATTTCACGCTCGGAAGAAATGGCTACCGGCAGCGGCAGCGAAGCCTGGAACTGCTCCAGCAGGCGGTTCTCGTACTTGTGCTCCAGCGCGTAATTGGTTGGATCGTTCTCGTCCGTAAGTACGAACTTATACAAAGGTTTCAGGTTGATGTCCACGTCCCGGTGACGCAGCATCTCATTGTCAAAGCCGGAACGGGCAAAGTCCGCGTCCAGGGCCAGCAGGCTGCTGTATTTCTTGGTGGTATCGGCAAAATCGGCCCCCGAGGCCGTGCTGGCGCGGTATTCCGCCACTTTCCGCTGGGCAGTTCGGTAGTCTTCCCGGGAAGCCCGGGTCATACCCATCTGCAGTTCCACATAGGCACGGTTCTGATAGGCCTTGGCAAAATCCGGATACAGTTCAATGGCTTTGTTGTAGTCGGCCAGGGCGTCGTCCCATCTTTCCATGTCGATGAAAAAGCCCGCCCGGTTGAAGTACGCCAGCACATTGCCGGGATTGATGGCTATCACGCGGTCCATATCCGAAAGCGCTCCCTGGAAGTCTCCCACCTGGGCCGATAGGAGGCTTCGGTTATACAGGGTGAGGGCATTGCCCGGCTCGTAATCCAACACCTTGTTCAAGTCTGCCATGGCCTCGTTCAAGTGTCCCTGCTCCGAATGGACCAGCGCCCGCTGGAAATAGGCCAGGGTAAGGGTGGAATCCAGGTCCAGGGCCCGGTTGTAGTCCTGCATGGCCTCCTCGTATTTGCCCTGGGAAGCCTTCAGGCCGCCCCGGCGGATGAAACCTTCCGGCTCGAAGCGGTCCAGCTGGATGGCCTTGTCATAGTCCTGCAAAGCCTTCAAGGTATCTCCCAGGAACAGATAAGACGCTCCCCGGTTCAAGTAGGTGGAAGGGTCCTTGGGTTCCTGACGGATGTATTTGTCAAAGTCGCTGATGGCCCGTTCGAACTGTCGGCTCAGGAAATAAGTAACCCCGCGGGTGAAATACAGGCCGGAAGAGCCTGGACGCAGGCGGATGGCCTCTTCCAAGTCACGGAGTGCGGCATCATACTCGCCCGAACGGCTTTCCGTAATGGCCCGGTAGTGATAACCGGAGGTAAAGACGGGATTCAGGCGCACGGCTGTGGAAAAATCGGCCCGGGCACCGCGGACGTCTCCCAGATTGTATTTGGCAATACCGCGGTAGAAGAAGGTCCAATGGTCCGTGCTGTCCAGTTGGGCCAGGATGTTGAAATTGGCCACCGCATCGGCCAGTCTGCCATCCTGCAGGGCGCTGCGGCCGCGGAAAGAGAAAACGTCCTTGTCGTATTGCGCCCGCGCCGCCAGGGGGACCAGCAGCGTCAGGAGTACGATAAGGATGATTTTTCGCATAAAAATTTTCATTTCCGCGCTGAAATATCTAATTTCGCGCCAAATGACAAAGATAACAAAAATATTTGTCTTTTTTGCAGTGCTTCTGGCGCCGCTCTTTGCCATTGCCCACCCTGCCAACCCGGTCCGTTATACTGTGAGCACCCTGAATGCAGAGATGGTGCTGGATTCCACGGTGCTCCGGCAGCAGGTGGAGTATTTATGCAGTCCGGAAACCGGAGGACGCGCCACGGGAACCCCCGGAGCCGGACGGGTGGCCAGCTGGCTGGAAGACCAGTTCCGGGAGTTCAAACTGGAGCCGCTTTCCGGCACCTTCCTGCACGGTTTCCGCACCGGTACCGGCGCTTTCGGCCGCAACGTTATGGGGCTTATCAGGGGTAACACTGCTCCGGAAAAGTATATTGTCGTCATGGCCCATTTCGACAACCTGGGTACACTCAACGGCACCTTTTATCCCGGGGCCGACAGCAATGCTTCCGGAGTGGCCGCCCTGCTGGGCCTGGCCCGGATGTTCGCCGAAATGCGCGACTGCGGAAAAAGCTATGGCCTCAGCGTCCTGTTCGTGGGGCTGGATGCCAAGGAGCAGGATATGGCAGGTGCCGAAGCCTTGTCCTCCTTCCTGAACAAAAACGGACTCCAGACAGAACTGGTAGTGAATCTGGACCAGCTGGGGTCCAACCTTGCCCCCATCAACAAGCATCGGCCCGACTATCTGATCATGCTTTGCGAGAATGCCGAAAGAGAACGCCTCGCTTTGGAACGCGCCAATACCGAACAGGACCTGGGCCTGGACCTGGCTTTCGACTACTACGGCAGCAAGGATTTCACCGCGCTATTTTTCCGCCGCATCAGCGAGCAGCGCGTTTTTCTGGAATGCGGCATCCCGGCAGTTATGTTCACTTCCGGCATAACCCTTAACAACAACAAGTCCTACGACACGCCGGATACCCTGGACTACTCCCTGCTGCACCGCCGCATCCGCCTCATCTTCCACTTCCTGCACCGACTGCTGTAAAAACTATTTCAACTCCAGCTGGCGGGCTTTCAAAGCGCTTTTGAGGGCCGATGAGGCCCGCATTTTCCGGACCGTGCCTGTGGCGGCCTGGAAAGATTGCATCATCTCCTTTAGGGCCTCTTCCGAATAACTGGGGAAGAGACGGGCCAACTCCTTGGCAATCATTGCCAGCCGGTCTCCCACGCCCAGCGGATAGTCATCGGCATAGAAAGATTCCGTCCAGCGCAGGAAATCCAACCTCTCCCGGATGCGGGTTTCTTCGGCCGCCGGACCCTGCGGCTGGATGGGAGCGGTCCATTCCAGGGTCTGCCGCCACACATTCCGCACTCCCCGTTCCGTTCCGCAGGCCAGGATAGTGGGAAGCGGATCCAGGGTGCCATCGGCCCGGAAAACAGCCTTTTCGCGCAGTTTTGCGGTGGAGAAGACAAAGGCCGACAAGGGAGCCGGTACTTTCTCCATCACCAGTTTCTGGAACAGTTTCTCTCTCTTGGCAATGCGCGGAAGCGCTTCTGAACTAAGAATATTCGCATGATAGACATCGAATTCCGGATGCCGGCCGATGGTCCGCTGCACCCGGTTGAGGAAGTTCTTGTCCGGCAGCGCTCCCGGCTCCAGCATCCATACAAAAGGCTCCTGGATATCGTTCAATCCGCCATGCGCCACGGGCAGGCGTCCCTCGTAAGCATCGGCAATCACATCCCCTTTGGGGACATAGACTTTAAAATCCTTGTTTTTCTGGAACAGCAGAGCGCTGAACAACTTGTCGTCACCTCTGGAAACTATTACGGCTATCATGTTCTTTTCTTTTGTTGGTGCAAATTTAATAAAAGCTGATGAAAAAACCGCCAGGAGGCAACGAGTTGCAAAGTTCCCGATTTCTACTTATATTTGTAAGATTATAAAGGAACTGCATGCGCGACTTTCTGAAAATGATGAGACAATATGTCTCACCTTACAAGGGATATATGGCCGGAGCGGTGGTGCTGAACATCCTGTCGGTGGTGTTCAATATCTTTTCCTTCGCCGTGCTGGTACCGCTGCTGAATATCCTGTTCAAGGTGGATACCACCCAGTACGAATTCATTCCCTGGGGCAGTGAAGCATATACTTTCAAGGACACGCTGATGAACAACTTCTATTTCTACGTGTCCCAGTATATTGCCGATCACGGAGCCATGAACACCCTCCTGCTGCTGGGCGGGGTAATGATTTTCTTCACCGCACTCAAGACATCCTGCTACTTCGGCGCCAACGCCGTAATGGTTCCCATTTCCACAGGCGTAGTGAAAGATATCCGGAACCGCATCTATAACAAGATCTTAGTCCTTCCCATCGGCTTTTTCTCGGAAGAGCGCAAGGGAGATATCATAGCCCGCATCAGCGGGGACGTGTCGGAGGTGGAGAACTCCGTAATGGCGTCCATCTCCATGCTCATCAAGGATCCCATCCTCATCGTCCTGTATTTCGCCTTCCTCATCTTCCTGAGCCCGGAAATGATGGTCTTCACCATCGTTTTCGCACCGGCCTTCATCTGGGTGATGGGCATTATCGGCAAACAGCTCAAGCGCACTTCCCTGGAGGCCCAGACGCTTTGGAGCGATACCATGAGCCAGGTGGACGAAACCCTGGGCGGGCTGCGCGTAATCAAGGCTTTCAATGCCGAAAGGAAAATGTCGGCCCGTTTCCATGCCATCACGGATAATATGCGCCGGAAGCTGGCCCGGGTGAGCATCCGCCAGGCCACGGCCCATCCCGTGAGCGAATGCCTGGGCACCATCATGATAGTGATCGTCCTCCTGGTGGGCGGCACCATGATTATCCGGGGAGAAAGCTTCTTCGGCGGCAAGTTCATGGATGCCTCGCAGTTCATCTTTTTCATGGTGGTCCTGTATTCGGTCATAGAACCCATCAAGGAACTATCCCGCGCCACCTACAGCATCCCCAAGGGCATGGCCTCGATGGAACGCATCAACCGCATCCTGGAGGCCGAAAACAACATCAAGGACCCGGAAAAACCGCTGTCCCTCAGGGAATTCACCCACAGCATTAAACTGGAGGGCGTCAGCTTCTCCTACGAAAACGGAAAGACGGTCCTCAGCGACATCAACCTGGAGATTCCCCGCGGCAAGATGATAGCCATCGTGGGCGAATCCGGTGCGGGGAAAACCACGCTGGTGGACCTCATTCCCCGCTTCTGGGATGTCACCGAAGGCCGCATTACCATTGACGGAAAAGATGTACGCGAGGTGGCGGTAAAAGACCTCCGCAGCCTGATGGGCAATGTGAACCAGGACCCCATCCTGTTCAACGACACCATCTTCAACAACATAGCTTTCGGCGTGGAAGGAGCTACCCTGGAACAGGTAATGGCCGCTGCCAGAATTGCCAATGCCCACGACTTCATCATGGAAAAAGAGCAAGGCTACCAAACCAGCATCGGCGACCGGGGCAGCAAGCTTTCCGGCGGCCAGCGGCAGCGGCTGTCCATTGCCAGGGCCATCCTCAAGAACCCGCCCATCCTCATCCTGGACGAGGCAACCGCCTCGCTGGACACCGAAAGCGAACGCGCCGTCCAGGAGGCGCTGGACCGCCTGATGAACACCCGTACCACTATCGCCATCGCCCATCGGCTTTCCACCATCAAGAATGCCGATGAGATTGTGGTGATGCAGGAAGGCCGCATCGTGGAACGCGGTACGCACGAAACGTTGATAGCGTTAGGTGGTTATTACAAGAGACTTAACGATATGCAAGCCCTGTAAGCCATGAGCCGGAAACAGAGAATCCTTTTCAGAATCATTTTCTTTTTGTACATAGCCACCGTGCTGCTGCTCTGCTTCTGTCAGTTCAACAGTGTTCCCCATGTACCCCGCACTTTCCTGGGCTTTCCGACGGACAAAGTGGTGCACTTCTGCATGTTCTTACCCTTCCCCATCCTGGCTTTCCTGGCCTTTGACCAGTTCACCGATACCGTCCCCGCCACCCTGGGATTCGCCTTCGGCACTTTCCTGCTTGGCGCTTTGCTGGCCATGGGAACGGAATGGGGTCAGGCCACTTTCACCAACTACCGGAGCGGAGACCGGCTGGACCTGATGGCCGATTTCCTGGCCCTTGGAATCAGCACGGTCATCATCATTGTATGGGATATCGTAAAACAGTACCTTAGCCGCCGAAAAGCATGCAAAGAATCCTCCTGACCGTCCTCATTGCCTTGTCCTGCGCCATTCCGGCGCATGCCCAGCAGCGTCCCTCAGCCCGAACCTTCCGGGAAGCGACCGATTCGCTGAAACAGCGGCTCAAGCGTCGCACCGGTGTAGAAACGGCCCTGAAACTGGACAAGGTTACACTGAGAGGAACCACCCTGGACTTCTATTTTTCACAGGAACTGGCCGATTATCCCTGGCGGCAGGAAGACATGGCCTGGGTACGGGAGCAGCTGCTAAGCCTGGGTAAAGAGGGCCTCGGCAATTATACCCTGGGCACCCTTTATGCCAAGAACCAAAAGCTTACCAACCTGCCGATGCCCCTGCTCACCCACGATGGGAAGCCGGCCAAAACCTCTTTGAAGGTGGAGGATCCACGCGGGAAAACCATTCCACTTGTGCAGGGGGACGACAACTGGCCGAAAGGCCTGCAAGGCCGCCACATCGCCCTATGGCAGAGTCACGGCCGCTACTGGGAAACCAAGACGGACCGCTGGGAATGGCAGCGCGCAGCCACCCATCGGACCGTGGAAGACCTTTATACCCAAAGCTATGTAATTCCCTTCCTGCTGCCGATGCTGGAGAATGCCGGTGCCGTGGTCATCACCCCCCGCGAACGGGACCCGCAGCCTTATGAGGTAGTATGCGACAACAACGAGAGCTTTGATGAACCCCGTACGGATTTCCTGCGCCGCAAGGGCAGCTACGAAGAAAAAGGCCATTGGGAAGACGCAGGAGAGGGTTTTGCCGATCTTCGGCCACGATACCAGATGTACGAGAACCCCTTCCGCATGGGCACAGTCCGGCAAACCCGGACCACTTCCGGAGACAGTCCCGACGCGGAAATCATCTGGCGGGCCGATATTCCGGAGAAAGGCGACTATGCCGTTTACGTCTCCTACAAAACCCTTCCCGGCAGCACCACGGACGCCCGCTACACCGTTCACCATCTGGGCGGAGAAGCCCTCCTGCACGTAAACCAGACCATGGGTGGCGGCACCTGGGTGTATCTGGGAACCTTTCCTTTCGACAAGGGCGAAAAAGGCTATGTGAGCCTCAGCAGCCGAAGCGGTGCCAGCGGCATCGTTACTGCCGATGCCGTGCGCTTCGGCGGCGGCATGGGCAAGATGGAACGCGGCGGAACGCTTTCCGGCTATCCCGCCTATGTGGAAGGCGCCCTGTACCAGATGCAGTGGAACGGGGTGGAAATGAACCTCTTCGACGACTGGGACGATGACTACACCAAGGATTTCGCCGGCCGCGGGAAATGGGTGCAGGAACTCTCCGGCGGTTCCCGTGTGAATCCCGGTGTGGAAGGACGCCACATCCCCATCGACCTTTCGCTGGCCTTCCACTCGGACGCCGGCATTACGCCCAACGACTCCATCGTGGGCACCCTGGCCATCTATACCCTCAAGGCCGATAATTCCGACCTATATCCCAATGGGGAGAACCGGATGAACGGCCGCTTGCTGTGCGACCAGGTGCAGACCCAGGTGGTGGAAGACATTCGGGCCTTGTTCGAGCCCCTTTGGAGCCGCCGGCAAACCTGGGACCGTTCCTACAGCGAAGCCCGCACTACGGGCGTTCCCGGCATGTTGCTGGAACTGCTTTCCCACCAGAACTTTGCCGATATGCGCTACGGGCTGGATCCGCAGTTCCGTTTTACGGTTTCCCGGGCTGTCTATAAGGGAGTGCTCAAATACCTGAGCGCCCGCTATGGCTGCTCTTATGTGGTGCAACCCTTGCCCGTACACAATTTCAGCGCAGACCTGAAGGACGGCAAGGCCGTACTGAACTGGTCCCCCACTCCGGACCCGCTGGAACCCACCGCCAAGGTGAGTCACTACCGCGTCTATACCCGTCGGGACGATGGCGGCTTTGATGCGGGGATGCAAATCAAGGACACCACTTGTACCCTGAATCTGGAAAAGGGACATCTGTACAGTTTCAAGGTGGTGGCCTGCAACGACGGCGGCAAGAGTTTTCCTTCGGAAATCCTGTCTGTGGGACTTCCAACGCGTGAAGCCAGAAAGGTTCTGATAGTCAATAATTTCACCCGGGTATCGGCTCCGGTCTGGTTCGACACGCCTACTTATGCGGGTTTTCTGGACAACCTGGACAGCGGAGTACCCTGGGGTACGGACATATTACTTGCCGGCAGCGTAAACCAGTTCGACCGCACGGCCGTGTGGACCGACGATGATAATCCCGGTTTCGGCGGCTCCTATACGGACCAGGGCGGCTCCCGCATTGCCGGCAACACCTTCGATTTCCCTTCTGTCCACGGAAGAGCCTTGTTAAGAGCCGGTTATGCCTTCGCCTCTACAAGTGCGGAAGCTTTCCACGGCCAGACGGACGCCTTCGCCATAGACCTCATCTGCGGCAAGCAGGTAACGACTCGTATCGGCCGGGGAGCCGTAGAAGACCGTTATTCCGTATTTTCCGACTCCCTGCAGGCAGCCATCCGCCGTTTCACGGAGAAAGGTGGCAGCATGGTACTGTCCGGCTCCTATATCGGCACGGATGCCTGGAGTTCGGTGTTTCCGGTTCAGAAAGCGCCGGAAAGCACCCGGCAGTTCATCCAGGACGTACTTGGATACAAATGGGTGACCAATTTCGGCGACACTTCCGGGAAGGCCGATGCAGCCGGCAACGCTCCTTTCCGTCTTCCTGCCGTTTCCTACAACCGGGAATGGTCCCCGCTCATCTACCGCGTAGAGAGTCCCGACGGCATAGAGCCGGCCTCCGAAAAGACCAAGGCCCTGCTACGGTACCAGGGCACAAGGATAACGGCAGCCACAGTCTTTGAAGGAAAGGGCTACCGTTGTGTCGCTTTCGGTTTCCCGCTGGAGACCTCCCCCCAACTGGCGGATATACTCTCCGCTACGATGCGGTATCTGGAAAAGCAATAGCCTCACCCTCAACCACTTAACAAATCGTCCCTGTGATTGGAATCACAGGGACGAACATGTAAACAGCTGATAATTAGCAACTACATTCTATCCGGAAGCTGGATGCCCAGCAAACCCATGGCGGACCGCAGCGTACGGGCCAGGACATCGATGAGTTCCAGCCGGTACTTCAGCACGGACTGATCCTCTTCCCTGAGGATGGGCGTGTCGTGATAGTACTGGTTGAACTCCTTGGCCAGTTCGTAGGCATAGTTTGCAACGATGGCGGGGCTCAGGGAAGCGCCGGCTTCGGCCACCTTGCCGGGATACAGGCCCAGCAGCTTCACCAGACGGATTTCCTTGGCGGAAGGCTGTGCATCGGCCTTGATATCACCGGCACCATAAGCGACGGTAGCTTTACGGAGTATGCTGCAGATGCGGGCATGGGTGTACTGGATGAAAGGACCGGTGTTGCCATTGAAATCGATGGATTCCTTGGGGTTGAAGAGCATCGTCTTCTTGGGATCCACCTTGATAATGAAATATTTCAAAGCGCCCAGGCCAATCATATGGTACAGCCGTTCCTTCTCCTCGTTGGAGATATCGGCCAGCTTTCCGCTTTCCTCGGAAGTCTTTTTGGCTTCCTCATACATACTCTGGATAAGGTCGTCGGCATCCACTACGGTGCCTTCGCGGGACTTCATCTTGCCTTCCGGGAGCTCCACCATGCCATAGGACAGATGGTAGATGCGCTGTGCCCAGTCAAAGCCCAGCTTGCCCAGGATGAGCTTGAGCACCTGGAAGTGATAATCCTGCTCATTGCCCACCACGTACACATGGGAATCCAGTTGATACTGGGCGAAGCGGCGCTCGGCAGTACCCAGGTCCTGGGTGATATAGACGGAAGTGCCATCGCCGCGGAGTACCAGCTTTCGGTCCAGGCCGTCGGAGGTGAGGTCACACCACACGGAACCGTCCGGTTCGGTCTCGAAAACGCCCTTGCCAAGGCCTTCCTGCACCAGTTCCTTGCCCAGAAGATAGGTGTCGGACTCATGGTCCACCTTGTCGAAACTGATGCCCAGGGCCTTGTAAGTCTCGTCAAAGCCCTTGAAAACCCAGCCGTTCATCATGGTCCAGAGTTCCCGTACATGGGGATCTCCTTCCTCCCACTTCACCAGCATCCTGTGCACCTCGTCGTTCACCTCCGGGTGCTCCTTCTCCAATTTGGCGTAAGCCACATAGCAATCGCCCACCAGATGGTCTCCCTTGATGCCGGTACTTTCCGGGGTCTTGCCGTCAAATAACTTCTCCCAGGCATACATGCTTTTGCAGATGTGCACGCCGCGGTCGTTCACCAGCGTGGCTTTGATAACCTCGTTTCCGCAGGCCTTGAGGATACGGGACACGCTGTCTCCCAGCAGGTTGTTGCGGATATGGCCCAGATGGAGCGGCTTGTTGGTATTGGGGCTGGAAAACTCCACCATGATGCGCTTCCCGGTGGAAGGGAGCTGGCCGAAGTTTTCATCAGTCGCTACGGCGGAGAGGGACTCGTTCCAGTACATGGGCGAGAAGCTCAGGTTCAGGAAGCCCTTCACGCTGTTGAAGGCCGATATCTCCGGCACGTTCGCTACCAGCCACTGTCCGATGGCATTGCCGGTGACATCCGGAGCCTGACGGGTGATTTTGAGAAGCGGGAACGTGACCAGGGTATAGTCTCCCTCGAACTCCTTGCGGGTAACAGAAACCTGAAGTGACGTTTCCGCCACTTCAGTTCCATATAATGCTTGAATGGCCAGTGCGGCCTTCTGCTGAATAAAGGCTTCCGGACTCATCCCAAATAACCTTTAAGCAGTTTGCTGCGGGACGGGCTCTTGAGCCGGCGGATGGCCTTTTCCTTAATCTGGCGCACGCGCTCACGGGTGAGGCCGAAACGTTCGCCTATTTCCTCCAGAGTCATTTCCTGGCAGCCAATGCCGAAGAAACTCTTGATAATCTCCCGTTCCCGGTCCGTGAGGGTGCTCAGGGCACGCTCGATTTCCGTATTCAGGGATTCGTTTACCAGGCCTTTGTCGGCGCTGGGGGAATCGTCATTGGGAAGAACGTCCAGCAGACTGTTGTCCTCCCCTTCCACGAACGGAGCATCCACGGAAACGTGACGGCCGCTCACGCGGAGGGTATCCGAAATCTTGTCTTTGGGGACATCTATCATTTCCGACAGCTCCTCATTGGAAGGCTGGCGCTCGTTTTCCTGCTCGAACTTGGAAAGAGCCTTGTTGATCTTGTTCAGGGAACCCACCTGGTTCAAGGGCAGGCGCACAATGCGGCTCTGCTCGGCCAGGGCCTGGAGGATGCTCTGACGGATCCACCAAACCGCATAGGAAATGAATTTGAAGCCACGGGTTTCATCGAACTTTTCGGCCGCCTTGATCAGGCCCAGGTTGCCCTCGTTGATGAGGTCCGGAAGGCTGAGGCCCTGATTCTGATACTGCTTGGCCACTGAAACCACAAAACGCAAGTTGGCACGGGTAAGTTTCTCCAAAGCAGCCTGGTCGCCCTTGCGGATGCGCTGGGCCAGTTCCACTTCCTCGTCCGGGGTCACCAGCTCTTCACGGCCGATTTCCTGCAGATACTTGTCCAATGACGCGCTCTCGCGGTTGGTGATGGATTTAGTAATCTTTAACTGTCTCATCTATATAATAAAATTACGGTCCGTCCGCAAGGAACCGACCGTAATCCTATGCTAAAGCCTGCGGCAGTCCCTTACTTGCCGAAGCCGAAGTAAAACGCCTTTCCGTTACGGTCCACGCCTTCCACATACACGGCGCGGTTGGCTTTCTTCGCCTTCGCAATTACATCTTCGGGTTTTGAAACCAGCTCGTCGTTCACGTAAACGATGATACCGCCTGCAGGGGCGCCCGCCTGGGCCATCTTGCCTTCACCGGCCGAGACAATTTCCACACCGGAGCGGAGTCCGAGTGCCTTGAGGGTCTCGCTGTCCGCTTCCTTGAGCCGGGCACCGTAGAAGAGGACGGAACCGTCAATGTCCTTCTCTCCGTTCTGGGTGGCAGCTGCATGGAAAGTGACCTGGGTAGTCTTTTCCTTGCCGTCGCGGATATATCGGATGGTGGCTTTGTCGCCGGGGTGATAGTCGTTCACTTTGGCCTGCACGGAAGATGCATCCTTGACCGGCTGGCCGTCGATGGCGATGATGACATCGTTCTTGGCAAGGCCGGCTTCCTCTGCAGCACTTCCCTTCAAAACCTCGTTAATATATACGCCGCTTACAGAAGAAAGTTTCATTTCATCGGCAAACTTTTTATCCACCGTGACCATGGTGATACCCAGCAGGGCACGCTTCACGGAACCGTAGTCGATGAGGTCGGCCGCCACACGCTTGACGATGTTCACGGGGACGGCGAAAGAGTAACCTGTATAGGAACCCGTCTGGGAGACGATGGCGGTGTTGATACCCACCAGTTCACCCTTCTTGTTCACCAGGGCGCCGCCGGAGTTGCCGGGATTCACGGCCGCATCGGTTTGGATAAAGGATTCAATCTTGAACTCACCGCTGCCGTCGGGCATGGAACGGCCCTTGGCGCTCACAATACCGGCGGTGATGGTGGAACGGAGCTGTTCACCCAGCGGCGAGCCGATGGCCAGCACCCATTCACCCAGGCGAAGCTGGTCACTGTCGCCAAGCGGAATGGTGGGGAGCCCGTCGGCATCTATCTTGATGATAGCTACGTCCGTAGCAGCATCGGTGCCCACCACGGTAGCCTCGTACTGCTCGTTGTTGTTCAGCGTTACGGAAATCTTGGAGGCGTCCTGTACCACATGGTTGTTGGTGACGATATAACCATCCTGACGGATGATAACGCCGCTGCCGCTGCCCTTCTGCTCCCGGGAACGGGGGCTGCCGTATTCATCGCCGAAGAAGAAGCGGAAGAATGGATCGATATTCTGGTACTGAGAACGGCTCTGGACCGTAACTTCCACATAGACCACGGCTTCCACGGCGCTTTCGGCCGCATAGGTAAAGTCCGGATAGTCACTTTCTGCCAAATTGACAGTCCTGTACTCCACAGCATTCCCTTCGCTGTCACGGACGACGGAAGCAGATTTAGGTTCCGAGGCCCGGACCACTGCATAGGCAGTGAGCCCGCCTGCCAAAACAGACAGCAAAACAGTTAAAAAACCTTTTTTCATATAATACACGTTTAATTTGTTTCACATAAAACCCGGACCCTTTTTCTCAAAAGCTATGCCAGCGGCGGTTTTTGTCACAGGTTTTAGACGAATTTTAGACGAAGCTTTTCTCTATTTTTATTTGGATTCTTAATTTTTCTTAATATCTTTGCAGCAGATGACAAGAATGAGCGCATACCATCATCACCACCGTTCCCCCAGGTCCGGTAGGTAACTCGTATGCACACACATAGGCATTAACCAGGCTTACCGGAAAACGGCAGGCCTGTTTTTTTAATACCCCCCCGACTGTCATTCTGAACGAAGTGAAGAATCGATTTTTAAGTATTCAAGTTGCGCATGTTGCGAAACCACCTCTTCTAAAGCCCGAAGGGCGTCAGCAAGTCCCTCTCCCGAGGAGAGGGATTTAGGGAGAGGGTAACGTTGGGCAAAAGGGGGCGAGGGCCTGTGGGACTTAAGGGGAAAGGTTGATAATAGGGATGAAGTTTTTTAAAGGAATAAGTTTTTTATGTTACGACTGGCAATTCAATCAAAAGGTCGCTTGAGCGACGAGAGCACCGCCCTGCTCCGGGAAATCGGCATAGACCTGGACGACTCCCACAGGAAATTCCTGCTGGAAGCTCCCAATTTTCCGCTGGAACTCCTGTACCTGAGGGATGACGACATTCCGCAGGTAGTTTCCGACGGCACGGCCGCCCTGGGGATCGTGGGGCTGAACGAAGTGGTGGAGCGGGGTTTGTCGGTGCAACTGGTAAAGAAGCTGGGATTCAGTACCTGCCGTCTTTCCCTGGCCGTTCCCAAAGGTTCCGGCTACGACGGACCGGAATGGTTCCGGGGCAAGCGCATCGCCACCTCCTATCCCCGCATCCTGGGCAACTGGCTGCAGGAAAAAGGCATCGATGCCAAGGTGCAGGTAATCACCGGATCGGTGGAAGTGGCCCCGGCAGCCGGCATTGCAGATGCCATCTTCGACATAGTCTCCTCCGGCGGAACGCTGGTAGCCAACGGCCTGCAGGAAGTGGAGAAGGTATTCTTCTCGGAAGCCGTGCTCATCTCCAGCGGCAAACTCTCCCCTGAGGGGGAGGCCGTCCTGCAGGAAATGCTGTTCCGCATAGATTCGGCCATGGTGAGCCGCCGCAAGAAATATCTCCTGATGAACATCCCCAGAGACGCCGTGGATGAAGCCATCCGTATTATTCCCGCCATGCGCAGCCCCACCATCATGCCCCTTGCCGCCGAAGGCTGGTGCTCCATGCACTCGGTGGTGGAAGAGGACAATCTCTGGGACAAAGTAAAGCAACTCAAAGCCATCGGGGCCGAAGGTATCCTGGTACTTAACATCGACAAGATTATTCCATAAACTATGATCCGTATAGAAATCAACCCGCCCAGGGAGCGTTGGGAGGCCCTTTCCCGCCGTCCCGCCGCGGATAATCCGCTGGTGCGGGAAAGGGTGCAGGCCATCTTGGCGCGTGTAAAGGAAAAAGGTGACGAAGCCCTGCGGGAATTGTCCCTGGAAATTGAAGCCAGGCCGCTGGATGCCATCGAGGTAACGCAGGAGGAAATCCGTGCCGCCGGCGAAGCCGTGAGTCCCGCCGTGAAGGAAGCCATCGCCAATGCGGAAAGCGCCATCCAGGCCTTCCATGAAGCCCAGCAACCCCGGGAAATCTGCGTGCTCACCGCCCCGGGTGTCCGCTGCCTGCAGCGGCCCGTTCCCATCGGCCGCGTGGGTTTGTACATCCCCGGCGGCAGCGCTCCCCTCTTTTCCACGGTACTGATGCTGGCTGTGCCCGCCGCCATCGCCGGGTGTCCGGAAGTGATGCTATGCACCCCCGCCGGAAAAGACGGGAAAGTGTGCCCGGAAGTGCTCTATGCGGCATCCTTTTGTGGCGTAAAACGCATTTTCAAGCTGGGAGGCGCCCAGGCCATCGCCGCCATGGCGTACGGTACGGAAAGCGTTCCCCGGGTGGATAAGATTTTCGGCCCGGGCAATCAGTACGTGACCACGGCCAAGCAGCTTCTGAGCGCAGGAACGGTGGCCATCGACATGCCCGCAGGGCCATCGGAAGTAATGGTTTTGGCCGATGCCTCCACGCCCTCCGCCTTCGCCGCCGCCGACCTTTTGTCCCAGGCTGAACACGGCCCCGACAGCCAGGTGATGCTGGTGTGCGAATCGGCCGATACCTGCCGGCGTATCCTGGAGGAAGTGAAACGCCAGACCGCCCTCCTGCCCCGGAGCGCCATCGCCCTGCAGGCCCTGGAGAAGAGCCGCGCCTTTGTATTTGATTCCCTGGAAGACCGCCTGGCCTTTGCCAATACGTACGCCCCTGAACACTTGATTCTTGCGACGGAAGACGCCTGGAAGCTGGCCGATGGCATTACCGCCGCCGGCAGCGTGTTCATCGGCCCCTACACCCCGGAAAGCGCCGGCGACTATGCTTCCGGCACCAATCACACCCTGCCCACCTGTGGCTGGGCCCGCTCGTTCAGCGGCGTGAACCTGGACAGTTTCTACCGCAAGATGACCTTGCAGGAGATTACCCCTAAAGGTCTCCAGGGGCTGTCCCGCACCATTATTACCATGGCCGAAGCCGAAGGGCTCCAGGCCCACGCCAACGCAGTAAAAGTGAGATTATGAACCGTATAGAAGCACTGGTGCGGCCCAACATCCGCACCCTCTCCCCCTATTCCACGGCCCGGGATGAGTGCCAGGGCACCCCGGATATCTTCCTGGACGCCAACGAGAGTCCTTACCCCGGCATCGGCTACAACCGCTACCCGGATCCCCGGCAGAAGGCCCTGAAACAGCGGATATCCGCCATTAAGGGCCTGCCTGTGGAGAACATCTTCCTGGGGAACGGCAGCGACGAGGCCATCGACCTGATGTTCCGCATTTTTTGCACGCCCTGGCAGGACAATGCCGTAGCCATAGTGCCCAGCTATGGCATGTATGCCGTGGCGGCCGATATCAACGATGTCAAAGTGCGTGGCGTGCAATTGGGAGCGGACTTTTCCCTCCCGGTGGAAACCCTTCTGGCCGCCGCCGATGAACACACCAAACTGCTTTTCCTCTGCAGCCCCAACAATCCTTCCGGAAACGCTTTTGAACCCTCGGAGCTACTGGAACTGGTGCGGCGTTTTCCCGGAATTGTTGTGCTGGACGAGGCGTATGCCGATTTCAGCGCCAAGGGCAGTTTGCGGACGAAAGTACTGGAATACCCCAACCTGGTGGTGCTGCAGACCCTTTCCAAAGCTTACGGAATGGCCGGCCTCAGGTTGGGAATGGCCTTTGCCGATGCCTATATTACGGATTTGATGAACCGGGTGAAATATCCCTACAACATCAGCCAGGCGGCCCAGGAGGCCGCTTTCCGGGCCCTGGAAACGCCCGTTGAGGACAATGTGTCGGAGATTGTTGCCCAGCGAAACCTTCTCTCCGGAGCTCTGTCAGCCTTCTCCTTCGTCCGGAAAGTCTGGCCCAGCGACGCCAATTTCCTGCTGGTGCAGGTGGACGACCCGGACGGGCTCTATCAACACCTTCTCTCCGACGGCATCATAGTCCGGAACCGTTCCCGCCAGCCGCTCTGCGCGGGATGCCTCCGCCTCACCGTGGGAACTCCCCGCGAAAACGACAACCTGCTGCAATCTCTGTCCCGCTATGAATAAAGTCATTTTTATCGACCGCGACGGCACCCTGCTCAAAGAACCCTTCGACGAGCAGATAGATGCCCTGGAAAAAGTGGAATTCATCCCCGGGGCCATTTCCGGCCTCAAGGCCCTCACAGGGCTGGGATATGAACTGGTTATGGCCTCCAACCAGGACGGTCTGGGTACATCGGCCTTTCCGGAAGAGACCTTCTGGCCCGCCCAGCATCTGCTATTGAAAACGCTTGAAGGAGAGGGCGTTGTCTTTGACGACATCCTCATAGACCCGTCTTTTCCGGAAGATAACTCTCCCAAGCGCAAGCCCGGTATCGGCATGTTCGGCAAGTACCTGGACGGCACTTATGACCTGGCGGCTTCCTGGGTAATCGGGGACCGGGAGACGGACCGCCAGCTGGCAGTCAATTTGGGCTCCCGGGCGCTTCTGGTGGGAGAAATGAGCTGGGCGGAAATTGCCGAAACCATCCGCAGCAGCGAGCGCAGCGCCGTCATTGCCCGGAAGACCGCCGAAACGGACATTTACGTGAAGGTGGATTTGGACGGGAAGGGAGCTTCGGCCATAGATACGGGCCTCAAGTTTCTGGACCATATGCTTGCCCAGCTGGTGACGCACGGGGGGCTGGCCCTGGAAATCCGCTGCAAGGGGGACCTGGAGGTGGACGAGCACCACACCATGGAGGACGTAGGCATTGCCCTGGGAGAGGCTCTGCGGCAGGCCCTGGGCGGCAAACGGGGCATCGAGCGCTACGGTTTTGCCCTGCCGATGGATGAGAGCCGCGCCCTGGTGCTACTGGATTTCGGCGGCCGGAGCGAACTGGTGTGGGATGTTCAGTTCACACGCGAATATGTGGGCGACGTACCCACGGAAATGTTCCATCATTTCTTCAAATCGCTTTCCAACGCCATGCAGGCCAATCTTTACATCCAGGCGCGCGGGGAGAACAATCACCACCTGGCCGAAGGGGTTTTCAAAGCTTTCGCCCGCTCGGTGAAACAGGCCGTACGCCGCAATGTGTTCAGTTACGACTTACCTTCCAGCAAAGGACTGCTATGATCGCTCTCATTGATTACGACGCCGGGAATATCCGCTCGGTGGGAAACGCCCTCTCCCGGCTTGGGGCGGAATTTGAACTTACAGCCTCGCCGGAACGCATTTTATCGGCCTCCAAAGTGATTCTGCCAGGAGTGGGAAATGCGGCAGAGGCCATGGAAAACCTCCGGGAGCGGGGGTTGTGTGAGGTGATAAGGAGCCTGCGGGTGCCGGTCCTGGGCATCTGCGTGGGGTTGCAAGTGCTTTGCCGAGGTTCGGAGGAAGGCCCTACGGAGGGTCTCAGTATCTTTGACACCCGTGTCAGGCGTTTTCCGACAGGAAACGATGCAAAGGTGCCGCATATGGGGTGGAACAGCATTGGAAATTTGGAAAGCAAGTTGTTCAAGGACCTGTCGGGCGGAAGTTTCGTGTACTTTGTACATTCCTATTATCCGGAGCTTTGCCCGGATACCATTGCCACCTGCCGGCACGGGGACACGCTGTTCAGCGCCGCGCTGCGCTGGGAGAACTTCTACGGCACGCAGTTCCACCCGGAAAAGAGCGGAGAGATGGGGGCCGCCATCCTTAAAAACTTCCTGACGCTATGATTAAGATTGTCCCTGCTATTGATTTGATGGGCGGTCGCTGTGTGCGCCTAACCCGGGGGGATTACGGGCAGCAGAAGACCTATGACGGTTCTCCAGTGGATATGGCGCGGAGTTATGCCGATGCAGGCGTGGAGCGCATCCACCTGGTGGATCTGGACGGAGCCAAGGCGGGCGCTCCCTGCAACCTGGCCACGCTGGAAGCCATTGCCGGGGCTGTTTCCTGCGAGCTGGAATGGGGCGGAGGAATCGGCAATTCAGAGGCCTTGGAAAGCGTTTTTTCCGCAGGAGCCACCCATGCCATCGCCGGCAGTGTGGCGGCCCTGAAGCCGGAGCTCTTTGAGCAGTGGCTGGACCGCTACGGTGCCCGGATGATTCTGGGGGCCGACGTACGGGACGGCCGGATTGCCGTGAAAGGCTGGCTGGAAGAGGCGCAGCTTACCATTGATGATTTGGTGGAACGCTTCCTTCCGTCAGGACTCCGTGAATGCATCGTTACGGACATCTCCCGGGACGGCATGCTGCAGGGGCCTTCCATCGGCCTTTATACGCGTCTGCAGACATCCTGGCCCGGCGTTGTATTCACCGTCTCCGGTGGGGTTTCCTCCCTGGAGGACCTGCAGGCACTGGATGCGGCAGGCCTTAAGAAAGCCATTGTAGGGAAGGCTATTTACGAGAATAGAATAACGTTGAAAGACATTCTGTTATGGTCGCAAAACGCATAATCCCCTGCCTGGACGTAAAGGACGGCCAGGTGGTAAAGGGCATCAACTTCGAGGGACTCCGTGAGGTGGGTGACGCCGTGAAGATGGGCACCCGGTACGCCCGGGACGGGGCCGATGAACTGGTGTATCTGGACATCAGCGCCACCCGGGAAGGCCGGCGGACTTTCGCCGCCCTGGTGGAGCGCATCGCCCGGGAAATTGACATTCCCTTCACGGTGGGAGGCGGCATCGGCTCGTTGGAAGACGCCGCGCGCCTGCTGGACGCCGGGGCCGATAAAATCTCGATAAACAGTGCTGCCCTGGCAAATCCTTCTTTGATTGAGCAGTTGGCCGGGAAATACGGAAGCCAGTTTGTCGTAGTGGCCATTGATGCCAAATGCGTTGAAGGTCAATGGATCTGCACCACGCACGGCGGTTCCCTCTTCACCAACAAGGAACTATTCAGCTGGGCCTCTGAGGCACAGGAACGGGGTGCCGGGGAAATCCTTTTCACCTCCATGGACCACGACGGAACCAAGGCCGGCTATGCCTGTGAAGTGTACGCCCGTCTGAGTTCCATGCTCTCCATTCCGGTCATCGCCTCCGGAGGCGCCGGTTCCGTACAGGACATAGTGGACGTTCTCACCGTCGGCCGGGCCGATGCCGCCCTCGCCGCCAGCATCTTCCATTACGGGGAGATTCCCATTCCGCTTTTAAAACAGGCCCTCAAAGCCGCAAACGTAAATGTAAGATAATGAGATTCAGTGATTTCAATTTGGAAAAGACCGGCGACGGTTTGCTCCCGGTGATTGTGCAGGATGCCACCACCCTCAAGGTGCTCATGCTGGGATACATGAACCAAGAGGCCTTTGAGAAAAGTGCGGCCGAAGGGATTGTAACCTTCTGGTCCCGGGGGCGTAAATGCCTCTGGACCAAGGGAGAAACCAGCGGTAATTTCCTGCATATTGTTAAGATGTGGGCCGATTGTGACGGGGATACGCTCCTGATTCAGGCCCGGCCCGACGGCCCCACCTGCCACCGAGGCACCACCGCCTGCTTCGACACGGAGGAGGACGAGGGTTTCGTGCGGAGTTTATCGGCCCTCATCAAGGACAGGCACGCTAAATTGCCGGAAGGTTCCTATACTTCCAAACTCTTCATCAAAGGGCCCAAGGCCATCGGCAAAAAAGTGGTGGAAGAGGCCGGTGAAGCGGTGATTGAGGCCGTAGACGGCAATCGGGACCGCTTCATCTATGAAGCAGGAGATCTGGTGTACCACCTCCTGGTCCTTCTGGAAAGCATGGACGTCTCCCTCCCGGACCTGGAAAAGGAACTGGCTTTAAGACACCGCTGAAATATTAGGCATTTTCGGAGAAAATGATTATATTTGTCTGCTAACATACATAGTCAATAAAAACAGACACAATATGAAACTGAACATTTCCAGCACCAATCTCCTGAAAGCCCTCCTGGATGTTTCCAAGGCCATTCCTTCCAAGTCTCCGCTTCCCATCCTGGAGAACTTCCTGTTTGTCCTCAAGGACAATAAACTGGAAATTACGGCTTCGGATACGGAACTCACCCTCCGCACCACCATCGAGGTGGACGGAGCGGAGGAAGGCGGTGCCATCGCCGTACCCGCCCGTCATATGACAGACCTGTTGAAGGAACTGCCGGACCAGCCGCTTTCCATAAAAACCACTACGGACAGTTCGTTCGAGTGCAAGTGGGCCAGCGGTAACTCCGTGCTCCCCTATTTCCCGGCCGACGATTATCCGGAAATCAAGAGCACCGGGGAAGACGCCTTGAAGGTGGACTTCCCCGCCGAATCCCTTGTGGAAGGCATCCAAAGCACCATTTATGCCACGGCCGACGATGAAATCCGTCCGGCCATGAACGGTATTTTCTTTGATATGGCACCGGAAAGCACCACCTTGGTGGCTTCGGATTCCCACAAGCTCATCTGCTACACCACCGCCGATGTCAAGGCTCCGGAGAAGGCCTCTTTCATCCTGCATAAGAAACCGGCCGGTGTGCTGCGCTCCATCATCGGCAAGGATGTGGAAAATGTGGAGATTTCCTTCGACAACACCACCGCCCAGTTCAGCTTTGGAGGCACCACGATGATCTGCCGTCTGGTTGTAGGCAAGTATCCCAAATACCGGGATGTCATCCCGACCGCCAACTCCAACATTTTGCAGATAGACCGCCAGCTCCTGCTTAACACCGTAAAGCGGGTGGCAGTGTGCGCCAACAAAGCCTCCAACCACATCAAGTTCACCCTCAAGGAGGGCCAGCTGGAGGTATCGGCCCAGGATCTGGGTTTTGCCCTGGCTGCTTATGAAAAGGTTGCCTGCAACTATCAGGGAGACGAACTTTCCATCGGCTTCAAGTCCACCTTCCTCACGGAAATCCTGGCCAATATGGGCTGCAATGGCTTGGTTATCAAGTTTGCAGATGCTCGCCGCGCCGCGCTGATCCTTCCAGCTGAGGAAGAAGCCGCAACAGAGAAAGTGTGCGGTATTCTCATGCCCATAATGATCCAGTAGAATCGCAGAATCAGGGTGTCTCTTTCTGAACCGTCGCTTCGCGACCCCTCCCACTTCGTGGGCCCCTCCCTCTTACACGGCCGAGGGTGGCCATGGGTTCAGAAAGAGACACCTTGATTCTTGCTAACTAATTAAATACCATCTAATTGTATGGAACTGAATCTTCAACGACCACTGCTGTTTTTTGATATAGAGAGTACGGGGCTGAATATCGGCACGGACTGCATTTGTGAGCTTAGTTTTGTGAAGGCGCTGCCGGGCGGGGAGACCCGTATCAAGACCTGGCGGTTCAAACCCTGGGACTATGTAGCCGGACGACAGTATCCCATTGCGCCGCAGGCATCGGCCGTTAACGGGCTCAAGGACGAGGATCTGGCCGGTTGTCCGCGCTTCTGCGACTGTGTGGACGAGGTGGTTTCCTGGCTCTCGGACGCAGACCTGGCGGGCTTCAATTCGGCCAAGTTCGACCTGCCCATGCTGGCCGAGGAGATTGAGCGCGTCCGGCTGTATTGCCACAAGGATATCAACATTGACCTCCACGCCAAACTGATGGTGGACGTGCAGAACATCTATCATTTTATGGAGCCAAGAAACCTCAAAGCCGCCTACCGTTTCTACTGCGGCGGAGAAGATTTCGAGAATGCCCACACGGCTGAGGCCGATACGATAGCCACCATGGAAGTGCTTAAGGGTCAGCTTGATATGTATCCAGACAGACTCAAAAACGACGTGAGTTTCCTCTCCAGTGTAGCCGGCCGTCCCCGCACGGTGGACTATGCAGGGAGGCTGTACCTCAACGATGCCGGAGAGGCTGTCATAAGTTTCGGCAAGCACAAGGGAAAGACGGCCCGGGAGGTATGGAACACGGAACCTTCCTACTTTGCCTGGATAGAAGGCGGAGACTTCACCCTGGACACCAAACGCCAGTTTTCCCGCCTCAAAGCCCAGTTCCAGCAGGAGCGCAAGGCCGCCCTCAACCGCCCCGCCACCTCCGACGAGTTGCAGGGCCTGAAGGACAAGTTTTCTACCGGGAAATTGTTTTAATCGGCCCAGGAAGCGATTAGGGCCAAGGCGTCGGCGGGTGTCTGGGGAAGGGAGTTGCCGGCCTTGAACCAGGCTTCTATTTCCGTTTTCTTTTCCGGAAACAGCTTTTTCAGGTTGTTTTTTGTAAAGATATAGACAGAGTCTCCCCTGTACAGGAAAAGGGTCTCAGATACAGTATAGGGATAGGTCTTGTTCTCATTCAGGGTATAGATCCCTCCCTCGGTGTATAACGAACTGTATTCCCGGATGGAGCTGGTCTGGGAAGACATTCCGAAGGCTCCTTGCTTGACGTCCCTGATAATCTTTACTTCCCGCTTGAGGGCTATCCCTAATTCGCTGGAAAGCGGATACATCCGATAGAAGACTCCCCGGCTCTGAAGGAAAGAGACCGTATCGAACTGCACCCGTACAATGTTTTCTGTACCGGCTGCAGCTAGTTCTGTTCCATTCTCGTCCAGATAACGGAGCGTATTGTCCACCGCGCAGATATTCATCTTCCCCTGCGCCGGAATCTGTCCCCGAAGATAGACATAACCGTCGCTGAACGAGGGCATCAGGTAAAAGACATCCTCCGGGATGTCGGTTCCGGTCTGTTCCTGCGCCCGTAGCCCCAGCGGGGCCGCCAAAGCCAGGAGAAGAAGAACTGTTTGTATCTTTTTATGCATAACACTACAAATATAAGCATTTTATCATTGTTACTCCAAAGGAAAGAAGTAGTGCATGGAGGCCGATGGAACGACAGTAAAGATGTGTACCAGGTCCTCCAGGATCCAATCCGGATGAACGGGACCGGTTTCCCAGAAGCGGTTGCCACCGCCTTCCGTAGTCTGCAGGGTGTTATTCCAGATCGGCTTCTCCAATACGGGGAAGCTGGCAAAAAGCGGATGGACGCTCCGTAACTGCTCCCGGGTGCGGCACCAACCGGGATTCAGCCACAGGTCGGCCTCCTGCGCAAAAGCATAGGCCTGCTCCAGGCCGATGGTACCGGATTCCGTCTTTCCGGGCTCCGAGCCCAACAAATCCCCGCCGCCATCCCGTATAAGCTGAGCCATGTAGTTATCTGCACCAGGGATGTACCAAATATCGGCATAAGGGATATTGATGAGCACCTTTTTCCGGGTCGATGGCTGCTGCACCAGTGAAAGATAACGGTCCCTTACTTCCGTAAACACGGAATCTGCCTCCTGCCGGTGACCGGTGAGGGCGCCGAAGAGTTTCACATATTCCGCCCGGGCCAGGGGATGGTTTTCCAGGTGCTCGCTCAGGATTACACAGCGGACGCCCAAATCTTTGAGCTTGGCCAGATACGGCGGCTCCGCAGCGGAGACGGCGTAAGTCAGAAAGAGGTCCGGGCGCACCTGCAGGATGGTTTCGTAGTTCATGGCTGCATCGTAGCCCACCTCCACGGCATGCGTCCGTACAGTCTCATTTCCCAGATAATCCAGCCCGGAGACGCCGGTCACGGCCTCATCGGCCCCGATGGCCTCCAGATAACCAACATAGGAAGAAGACATGCAGATGAGCCGGCCGAAAGGCCCCTGCAAAGTATCCGGGGCGGCACCGGCAGGAGAATACACTACCACACTCCCCTCTTCCGTAATGCCGAACCACTGCGCATATTCCATCTGCGTACCCATCTTCACAGGACGCTGACTGCATGCAAAAAGGCCTATCGTCAGTAAAAAAAGGAAGAGTCTATTTGGGAAGGCGGGCATCTTTTAGTATTTTTGTGCGCCCAAAGTTAGTGATTCTGCGCCTAAACGGCAAAAGATGCTGCTCTTTCTTTCAGCTATGCTGCTGCTTCAGCAGCCCGACACGCTGGCCGCCTCGGCCGTCAGTGCCAGGCGGGTTGTCTCTCCGCCCACAGATGCAACGTCCGGAGAAAAGTTGCAGCAGAGCGTAAACCTGGCCGATGCCATCAGGGATTTCAGCGGTATCCAGTTGCGGGACTATGGCGGTGTAGGAGGCCTCAAGACAGTGAATGTAAGAAGCCTGGGAAGCGCCCACACGGCCATTTTCCTGGACGGCGTGCCCATCGACAACGCCCAGAACATGCAGGTGGATCTGGGACGGATTCCTACCAGCAGCCTGGAAAGCGTGGAACTCTACGAGGGGCAGCGCTCACAGCTGCTCCAAACGGCGCGGGAATACGGCAGCGCCAGTTCCCTGCACCTCACCAGCGCCCTGCCATCGGCAGACAGAAGGATTAAACTGCACCTGCACGGAGGCGCGTTCGGGACCGTTGCTCCGGAAGCTTCCTGGGAGCAGGGCTGGAACTCCCGTCTGCGCTCCCGGCTTCTGGTCTCCGGCAGTACGGCCAACGGTCGATATCCTTTCCATGTAAAGGACTGGCAGTATGATACTTTGATGATCCGGGAAAACGGGGATCTTTCGGCTTTCCGAGCCCTGGCACAGCTTTTTTATCTGCGGGAAGGCGGCCGATACGAAGCTTCCGTGAACTGGTACGATTCCCATCGGGGCATTCCCGGCCCTGTCTATAAACAGGCTCTCGGCTATCCCCTCTCGCTGGACCGGCAGGAAGACCGAAACATCACTTTCCAACTGGGCGGAGAACAGGTTTTTACGGAGCGGTTTCAAGTACTTCTTCGCGCCAAATACGCAAGGGATATACTGAACTATATTGATATTTCCGAGCAGGATCCTGCCGTATCGGCCAGCTGGAACTATCTGCAGCAGAGCGCTTATCTATCCGGCGCGTTGGACTGGGCGGCTACGGAATGGCTGCATTTGGGCGGCGCTGTGGACGGACAGCTGGAAAGCCTGCAGGCGAAGGTTCCGGCCAGGCGCAAAACCCTTTACACTGCTGTTTCCGCCGCGCTGTTGAAAGATCCCTGGCGGGCCAGCCTTTCCTTGCAATACCAGTATTCCGTGGGTGCGGGCCGATACAGTTTCCTCTCCCCGGCCTTCCTGCTGGACTGGCATCCCGCTCCCGAATGGGAGTTCGGCGGCCTGGTTAAACGTTCCTGCAGGCTACCCACTTTCAACGACCTCTATTACACCAATGTGACCACCCGTCGGCTGGAACCGGAGACCGTGTGGCAGACGGCTGCACGCTGGAGTTGGAAGCAGGTTATCGGCCCGTGGTATTTCACTGCGCGGGAAGAGCTCTATTTCAACTGGGTGCAGAACAAGCTGGTGGCCGTCCCCAACGGCAGCCTTTTCCGCTGGAGCATGTACAACATTGGCGGTGTACGCATTTTCGGAGACGAGATAGCCGCATCGGCCACCTATGGGACGGGCCGATGGGAAACCGGTCTCACGGCCCGCTATTCCTACCAGTGGGCCCATGATACGGAAACCGGCGGACAAATCCCCTACATTCCCCTCCACAGCGCCAGTTTCCAGTTTTTCGCTGCCTGGAACGGCTTCAGCCTGGAGTTGCAGGGCTTCCTTACCGGAGAGCGGTTCATCTCCTCCAGCAACAGGCCGGAATTCCGGATTGCCCCCTGGACCACCTGGGACGCCACACTGACCTGGCAGGGAGAACGCCTGAAACTGGGCCTGCAACTGAAGAATCTTTTCAACGAGCAGTACCAAATTGTCCAGCAGTATCCCATGCCCGGCTTCCATTTGCTGGCATCTATTGACTATTCCTTCTAGAATTTGTACCTTTGTTGCCACTGGTCATTCTGAACGGCCCTTTGCCGTTCTGAACGAAGTGAAGATTCTTTCAGGACCAATCATTACAGTTCTTTTAAATATGAAAAAATTATCACTGCTGGTTTTCAGCGTGGTCCTCGCCGCGATAGTGGCGGGTTGTACCAAAGAAAACGCCTCTGAAATACTGGATTTCACGGGCATCGAAGTCGAAGTAGGTGAACAAAATGGCAGTTCCAAACTGCTCATCCTCAATGAAGGGGCTTTCCCCGGAGCGTCCACTTTGGACCTGCTCGATTTCAAAACCAAGAAATATTATGCCGACGTCTTCAGCCAGGCCAATCCCGAGTCTCCGCAGGGCTTGGGAAACACTGGTAATGATATGGCAATAGTGGATGGAAGGCTGTGGGTGCTCATGAATGCATCCAATCAGGTAAGCGTACTGGACCTTCCTTCCTGCAAGCTCCATAGGATCCTTCCCATGGACAGTCCACGCCATATCTGCATGGACGATAATAATGTCTATATATCTTCCTACGGTGCCGCCGTGTACGGTGGAGACCCGGTGGAAGGAAAAGTCTATCGCGTAAACCGTTCTTCTTTCGCTACCGATGAGATCACCGTTGGTTACCAGCCGGAAGGCCTGGCCGTCAGCAGAGGGAAACTATACGTGGCCAACAGCGGCGGTTACAACTGGATGCACGACAACCGCATTACCGTCATCGACCTCGCTTCCTTCCTGATGGAAAAAGAATTGGAACTGCCGGAAACCAACCTGAACGGCCTCTTTGCCGCAAATGACAAGTTATGGGTGAACACTTATGGCGAATCCAGCTGGTCACAGGATGCCGACGGAGAATGGATCCAAAGCGTAAGCGCCCCTATGAGCCTGTCGGCCGTTAGCACCAGCGGCACCTGCAAGACCATCAGCGGTGTCCATGCCGATAAGATGGTCGTCGCCGGCGACTACCTTTTCGCTTTCGGCAACGATGCCGAGATGAGCGGCGGCTACGACCTCTGCCTGTACAAAGTGAACACCGTCAGCGCTGCAGTGGTGAGCACCACGCACTTCGCCAATTCGGACCTTTCCCGCATCGTCTATCCCTATGGTATTCACGTAAACCTGAAAAACGGAGACATCTATATCTGTGACGCCAGCTTTACCGCCGGCAGCAAGCTCCATTGCTTCTCCAAAGACCTTAAATGGAAATGGACGGTGGATACCGGCGTAGGCACAGGTCATTTACTGATGTGGTAATAGTACTGTGTATCAGATACTTAAATGAATACCCTGCTGTACTCTGACAGCAGGGTATTCATTTAAATGCCTGTGAATCAGAAAGATGAGCTTTATCTTATACAAGAAAAAGATATTCCCGGAGGCTAAGAAAATGCCGATGCCCCCGGGAATATCTTTTTCTCTGTAAAAATTACTCTAGAACTGAGAAATCATCCACTGCATCACGCTGCCTTCGGAATAGTCGTCCAGCAGCGGAACCCAGGAGAAGTGGGCGACCATGGGCGGGATGCCATAGGCGGCGAGGTCTTCATCCGAATAAACCAGCAATTTGTCGGCCGTGGCGCCCAGACGTTTGCGGGCTTCGATGTAGGAATAGGAACTGGCAATCTTGCAGGTATTGTCGGAAGAAGCATGCACGAAGTACATCGGCAGGTTCACAAAGGTTTTGGTGTCGATGGGAGCAAGTTCCATATCGCTGCCGTTCCATTTGTACACTTTGTCCTGGAAGGCCTTCTCCAAATCATCGGCAAATTGTCCCTCATACTTTTCCTGCACCTGGTGGATGGGTACGATGGGGTCCATCGGGCAGCAAGGGATGGCGGCCTTGAAGCGGTCCGGGAACTGCATCATAAAGCGCATGGTGCAGCCGCCGCCGCTGGAAGCACCGGCGCAGAAGAGACGGCTTCCGTCCACTTTGCCTTCGGCGATGAGCTGGTCGATGAAGGCCATCTGGAGGGCGTTGTTGCGGTCCACGAGCTTAATCCGCTCCGGATCCAGCGAAGCACTGTAGGAATAGTTGGGGTTGGCGATGGCGAACATCAGAGCAGCACAGGGAACGCCTTCCTTGGCCAGTGATACCAGGCAACGGTTGGCCGTGGCTGCTGTCATCAAATCCTTATCGTACTCACCGCCGCCAATCTGCCAAACCATCAGGGGAACATTGGGAATCACATTACCTTTCTCATCCTTGGGCAGATACAGCATATATTCGCGGGTGAGGCCGGCATAAGAGAAACTGCCCTTGATGCAGTCGTCCAGCACGGCGATGTGCCGCTCGTTCACCTTGTCCATGGTAACGTTCAGGGCCGAATCGGCACTGCAGCGCAGTTCCCAGGGGAAGTGTTTGAACCAGCCTTCGGAACGGCCACTGATATTGAAGGGCTTGGCGCCAATGCGGAGTTTGTTTCCGTTACGGGTGACGGTAATCTGGTCATCGGCATAATCGGCGGGAGCCTCACCCGTTTCCGGGTCCATGAAGCTGCCACAAACATTGTTCACCAGGTCGAAATCGGCCGCGGTGAGTCCCTTCAGGGATTTAGGATTGCTTACAGTGATCTCTATGGCGTCAACCAGCAAGCCGTTGTCACCCACTTCGGTGAAGACATCCACTTTTTCCACTTGGGCGGCAGGACGGGGACCGCAAGCGGCGGCCACCAGGGCCGCCGCAATAAAGAGCATCTTTCTCATGTTATTCAGCCTTTCCGTCGGAACCAAGCACATTCACAATCTTGTGGATGTACATCTTCTTCATTTCCTCGCGGGCGGGTTTCAGATACTGGCGGGGATCGAAGTGACTGGGATTCTCGGCCAAGTGCTTGCGCACGGCGGCGGTCATGGCCAGACGGCTGTCGGAGTCGATGTTGATCTTGCAGACAGCGCTCTTGGAAGCCTCACGGAGCTGCTCTTCGGGGATGCCGATGGCATTCGGAAGGTTGCCGCCGTACTGGTTGCACATATCCACATACTCCTGCGGAACAGAGCTGGAGCCGTGAAGGACGATGGGGAAGCCGGGGAGCTTCTTCTCAATCTCGTGCAGAACGTCAAAGGCGAGCGGCGGAGGAACCAGACGGCCGGTCTTGGGATCCCTGGTGCACTGTTCCGGGGTGAACTTGTAGGCGCCATGACTGGTGCCGATGGAGATGGCCAGGGAGTCGCAACCGGTACGGGTGGCGAAATCAATAACCTCTTCGGGCTTGGTGTAGTGGGACTCGGCAGAGCTTACTTCGTCTTCAACGCCGGCCAGCACACCCAGCTCGGCCTCTACGGTCACATCGAACTGATGGGCATATTCAACCACCTTCTTGGTGAGGGCGATGTTCTCCTCGTAAGGGAGGGAGGAAGCGTCGATCATCACGGAAGAGAAACCGAAATCTACGCAGCTTTTGCAAGTCTCAAAGCTGTCACCGTGGTCCAGATGAAGGACAATCTGGGGATGCTCCCAGCCCAGTTCCTTGGCATATGCCACGGCACCTTCGGCCATATAACGGAGAAGGGTCTGGTTGGCGTAGTTGCGGGCACCCTTGGAAACCTGGAGGATAACCGGAGACTTGGTCTCAGCGGCAGCCATGATGATGGCCTGCAGCTGTTCCATGTTGTTGAAGTTGAAAGCGGGGATGGCGTAACCGCCGGCAACGGCCTTCTTGAACATTTCACGAGTGTTCACAAGGCCAAGTTCTTTGTAAGATACCATAAGTTTTTTGTATAATAGAATAATAAATTTCTAAAAGCCCACAAATTTAGCTATTTTTGTGGAAAGATAAAAGTAATATGCCTGGTAAAGTATTGATATTTTCGGCGCCCTCCGGCAGCGGAAAGAGCACCATCGTAAACCATCTCCTGGGACTTCATCCGGAAGTGGAGTTCTCCGTATCGGCCACTTCCCGCCTCCCGCGCGGGCAGGAGCAGGATGGCGTGGAGTATCTGTTCTATTCGGCCGATATCTTCCGCCTCCTCATCCGGGACGACAAGTTCGTGGAATTTGAGGAAGTATATCCGGACCGATTTTACGGCACCCTCAAGAGCGAGGTGAACCGAATCTGGAGCAAAGGACACGTTATTATCTTTGACGTGGACGTGAAGGGCGGCGTGAACCTGAAAAAGTACTTTGGGGAACAGGCTCTTTCCGTCTTTATCCAGGCGCCATCCGTGGAAGTGCTCCGCGAACGCCTGATCAACCGTGCCACGGACTCCATGGAAGAAATTGAAAAACGCGTGGCCAAGGCTGTCGAAGAAATGACCTATGCCCCGCAGTTTGACCGCGTGCTCATCAACGACGACCTGGCCACGGCCTTCCGCGAGGCCGAGGAAATGGTTGACATATTCCTCCTATGAACATCGCAGTCTATTCCGGCTCTTTCAATCCCCTGCACAAGGGGCATGAGGCCATTATCCGCTTCCTCACCCGAGAGGCGGGCTTTGACTGCGTGTACCTGGTAGTTACCCCGCTTAACCCCTTCAAGCAGAAGCACAGCCTGCCGGCCGGACAGGACAGATTTGATGCAGCCTTGCAGGCCCTCTCCCGCCATCCGGACCTGAAGGTGAAGGCCGATGACATAGAACTCCGGATGACCCCGCCCCAATATACCATCCGTACCCTGGACAGCCTCAGGACCCGGGAACCGGAAAACAACTTCACGCTGGTGATAGGGGCCGACAACCTGGAAAGTTTCCCCCGCTGGCGGGATTACAGCCGCATCCTCCGGGAATACGGCGTGGTGGTTTTTCCCCGCAAAGGCTATCACCGGGGCCATCTGAAAGCCCGTCTGCTTAAAGAAGACCCTTCCTATAAGATTATCCTCCTGAAAGCCCCGCTGGTAACCATTTCCTCCACGGAAATCCGTGAAGGCATGGCCGCCGGCAAGGACATGTCCAAATGGCTCATGTAATGAAGAACGTAGAAACCGAACGCAAATTCCTGATCCAGGACAACAGTTATAAATCGCAGGCTGTCAAGAGTTTCCGAATCAAGCAGGGCTACATAGCCCACGACGGCGGCAACACCGTCCGCGTCCGTATCCGGGACAATGAGGGCTTCCTCACCATCAAAGGACCGTCCTATGACGGCATCTCCCGCTTTGAATGGGAGAAGGAAATCCCCTTGGAAGACGCTGAAGCCCTCTGCAACCTCTGCCGAGGCGGATTCATCGACAAAACCCGCTACCTGGTTCCTGCAGGAGCCGGAAGGTGCTTCGAGGTAGATGAATTTCACGGTGACAACGAGGGGCTGGTGATGGCGGAGATTGAATTGGAAAAACCAGATGAACCTTTTGACAGACCCGCCTGGTTAGGGGAAGAAGTCACAGGAGACCGCCGCTACTACAATTCACACCTGTTGCTGAACCCGTATAAGAATTGGAAGTAAAAATACTACAGTATAGATAAAAAGATATTCCCGGGGGCTAGTAAAATGCCGATGCCCCCGGGAATATCTTTTTATCTGATGACAGTGCTATTTGAAAAGCAGCGGAACGAATTCGCTCAGGTAAATCCTCCAGTTGCGCCAGATATGGCCGCCGTCGGTTTCCATGTACTTGTAAGGATAACCCGCGGCATCCAGTTTCTTTCGGAAGTCGTTGTTGGACTGGATAAGGAAGTCCGTGCTGCCGATGCCAATCCACAGCAGGGCCGGTTTCTTGGCAAAATAAGTGGCCAGTTTGCCGTCCATATCCTTGTAGATTTCAGGATTGCCGGAAGCCGCCTGTTCCGAACCGGTGCCGATGGCGGCGGAGAACATGCCGGAATAATTGAACATATCCGGATTGTTCAGGGTGATGTACAGTGTATGGAAACCGCCCATGGAAAGGCCGCAGATGGCACGGCTCTGTTTCTTGGCAATGGTACGGTAGTTACTGTCGATGAACTTCACGATTTCCGGGAATGCCGTCTCGAAAGAGCCTTCCATCGTCTGCGGCAGGGACATCGTGGGACGGGTGTAATCCGTGGAATTCTCCAGCGGAGCGGCCTCCTGGGAAATGTTGCCGTTGGTGAATACAACAATCATAGGCTTGGCCTCTCCGCGGGCAATGAGGTTGTCCAGAATCTGGGTGGCACGTCCCTGGGTTACCCAGGCATCCTCATCGCCACCGATACCGTGCAACACAAAGAGCACCGGATACTTGGTCTTGGTGTTCTTTTCATAACCGGCCGGCGTATAAACCGTAAGACGACGGTCGAAACCGGCTTTGTCGGAGTGATACCATACCTTGGAAACGGTGCCGTGCGGCACTTTGTGAATGGCATAGAGGTCACTTCTGGCACCTGCCTTGGGAACCAGCAGCACGCTGGTGAGGCTGGCCACATCCCGGTTCACGAACATATTGTTGGGATCAATGACCGAGTTGCCATTCACCCGGAAGGTGTAGGTGTACATTTCGGGTTCTACCGGAAAAGGAGTGGTATATTCCCACACACCGCCTTGCCGCTCGTGCAAGTCGGCCACGCCGGGAGAATCGAAGTTCATCTTCTGGCCGTTCATTTCGAACTCCTGATGCTGGGTGGGCAGGAAATCACCGGTAATCTGAACCTTGATGGCCTTGGGAGCCTGGTAACGGAAGGTGACAGTACCGTCGGGATTAATCACGGGAGACTCTACGGAAGGGCCTCCGAACAAGGCCTGCTGTGCAAAGGCGCTGACGCCCAGAAGCAGGGAAATGGCAATTAGTATGGTTTTTTTCATGTCTGTGGTTTTAGTTATTGCAAACTTACACAAAAAAACTCGATTTTCTATTCGTGCGCTGGTTTTTTTTCGTATCTTTGATGAGTATATCAGAGCCCGTCTCTTAGACATTAAGCATGAATAAGAAAGCGATTCTTGTTGCAGTGGCAACGCTTGCCTTTGGCCTGCTGGCCAAGGCCCAGACCAATCTCCAGGTTCTCTATGATTTCGGCAGCGACCGTCAGTATCTTACCACTACCCTGGAGGGCTTCTACAATGACAATTGGGGTAATACTTTCTTTTTCATCGACCATGACTTCAGCCACAAGGCCAATGGCGGCGTGAAGGCCCCTACAGGCACCTATCTGGAAATTGCCCGCTGCCTGAACTTCTGGCAGGACAGCAAACTGGGCGGTCTGAGCCTGCAGCTGGAATACAATGGCGGCGTATACAAAAACTACTATATCAACCATGCCATCCTGGCTGGCTTCGACTATTTCCTGCATTCGGCCGATTTCAACAACACCTTCAATTTCAAACTGCTGTACAAGAAGATTGCCAGCACCATCCAGCAGGTTCCGCTCCAGTTCACCTTCGTCTGGGGCATGCAGGACCTCTTCGGCCTAAAGGGCCTCCGTTTCAGCGGCTTTGCCGATTTCTGGTGGGAAGACCATACGCTCTTCGACACTAAGAACGGAGCCAACTCCAAACTTTCCCACACCGTGTTCATTTCCGAGCCGCAGCTCTGGTACAACGTCGGCCAGTGGCTCGGCGTGAATAACCTCAATCTGGGTGGCGAGGTTGAACTCTCCTACGACTTCGGTTCTTCCGAAGGCTTCCGGGTACGTCCCTGCCTGGGAGCCAAATGGGTTTTCTAACGATCGGTCTCCGCCCCGCGGAAGTGCAGTTCAATCAGCGACTTACAAAAATACCCTGCTGCACCGGGACAGCAGGGTATTTGCGTAATATGCAGAAAATCAGCTACTTCACCGCAATCTCCTGCACGGGAGCCTTCGGCAGAAGGACGCGGTTCACGGGCCAGGACTGGGGCTTGGCCAGCTTGAAGGGGGCGATTGCGCGGATGTCCGTAGCGGAGGCGCCGAAGCGGGCCACGTAATTGCCTGCGGCCGTTTCCCAGGCCGATGTGGACTCGTTGAAGGAAGCCAGGGTGTAAGGATCGATGGTCATGGTAAGAATCTCGCTCTCTCCGGGTTTCAGTTCACGGGTCTTGGCAAAAGCGCGGAGCTCAAAGGCCGGCTTCACCAGGCCGCCGTCCGGGGCCGTGATGTAGAGCTGGACGCTTTCCTTACCCACAGCAGCACCGCTGTTGGTAACCGTGATGGAAGCAGTAACCGTTCCGTTGGCAGCCACTTTCACTACGGGTTTGCTGTAAGTAAACGTGGTATAGCCCAAACCGAAACCGAAAGGATAGGAAACCGTCTTGCCTACAGTCTGGAAGTAGCGGTAGCCCACCCAGATGCCTTCCTTGTACTGCGTTTCATCCACATTGGGCTGCTTTTGTGCCGCATAGCCGAAGAGAGCCAGGGTTTCCTCGTCCAGCCCGCTGAAAGAGATACCCGAACCGCCACCACTGTAATTGTACGGGAAGTTGTAGGAGGAAGGAATGTCGAAATAATTCACCGGGAAAGTCATCGGCAGTTTGCCGGAAGGATAGGAAGCACCGGTGAGGACATCGGCCACGGTATAACCGCCTTCCTGTCCGGGGGTCCAGGCCAGGAGGATGGCGTCCGGGATGTTCTTCCAGGAAGCGGTTTCAATGACACCGCCGATGTTCAGTACCACCACCAGCTGCTTGCCGGCCACGTGATAGACATCGGCCAGGGTCTGGAGCATCTGACGCTCGGCGCCGGTGAGAGTCCAGTCACCGTCAATGGCCTTGCGGTCGCCGCCTTCACCCGCGTTGCGGGAAATAGTGAGGATGGCAATGTCCGTTACCTTTTCCGTCTTTTCAATATAGCCTCGGCCCACTTCCATCTCCGGAATCACTGCATCGCCCAGCATGGCCATCAGACCGCCGGCCGAATTGTTGGCCGCCTCCGTCTTCTTGAGGGCGATATACTGCTTGTACCAGTTCTCGGTAGCGGCGTTCACTTCCAGACCGTTTTCCCTGAGGCCGTCGGCTACATTGCGGATATAGGCCTTGTTCACGTTGCCGGAACCGGTGCCGCCGGCGATGAAATCATAGGACCCAACGCCGTAGAGGGCCACTTTCTTCACACCCTTCAGCGGCAGTACGCCATTGTTCTCCAGGAGCACCAGACCTTCGGCGGCAGCCTTCCGTACCAGTTCACCATGGGCCTTCAGGTCCGGCTTGTTGGAATATTTGTACCCCTGGAAACGAGGGGTGCGAACAATGTACTCCAGCATCCGGCGCACATTGCGGTCTACATCGGCCATGGGGATGGCACCGCTCTCCACGCCCTTTACGATGCGCTGGATTTCGTTCTCCATGCCGGGCTCCATGAGGTCATTACCGGCGATGACGGCGTTCTCCGTGCCCACTTTGTTGCCCCAGTCAGTCATCACTATACCGCGGAAGCCCCACTCGTCGCGAAGGATGGTGGTAAGGAGGTCCTTGTTCTGCTGCGCATACTGGCCGTTCACCTTGTTATAGGAGCTCATGATGGTCCAGGGGTCCGATTCCTTTACCATGATTTCAAAGCCCTTCAGATACATTTCGCGGGCGGCGCGAGGGTTCACCACAGCATCATTCTCCATGCGATTGGTCTCCTGGTCATTAAAAGCGAAGTGCTTGGAACTCACGCCCACGCCGTTGCTCTGGATGCCGTTCACATAGGCGGCGGCCATCTTGCCGGTCAGGAAAGGATCTTCTGAGAAATACTCGAAATTACGACCGCAGAGCGGGTTGCGGTGCAGGTCCAGGCCCGGAGCAAGCAGGACATCGGCCCCGTACTCCTTTACCTCCTCTCCCATGGCGGTTGTAAGCTGCTGAACCAGCGCCGTGTTGAAGGTGGAGGCCATTACGGTTCCCACGGGGAAGCCGGTGGCATAATAGGTCTGGGAATTCCCCTGGCGGATGGGTTCGATACGGATACCGGCGGGACCGTCGGCCAGCACGGTCTGGGGAATACCCAGGCGCGGAATGGCCCGGGTGGTGCCGGCGGCGCCGGGAACCAGGGTAGCGTCACTGGCGGTCATGGAGCCGGCGACCATAGAACCCCAGCCGGAGCCCACCAGGAGGGTGGCTTTCTCCTGCAGGGTCATGGCCTTCAGGACTTCGTCGATGTTGTCTTTGTTCAGTTTAGGCTGAGCAAAAAGGGAAACGGTGCATAGTGCCGCACCCAGCATCAATAAGAATTTCTTCATGTTTATGATTGGTTATTAGTGTTATTGCATTTTCCACCAGTCCCAGCGGAAGCCGCCGGTGGTAAAAACGAAGTAGAGGTCATGAACATTGGTGGCCCCCTTCAGGGAGCAGGACACTTCCCGGAAACCGGCTTTCTCAGCCTTGGGAACTATGGTCCCGCACAAAGGACCGTCCGGAGCATCCAGATGCACCTCCACGCCGGCGGCTCCTTCCACGCAAAGAGTGAGTTTCCGGGCTCCGCGGGGGCCGAAATCCACGCCATTCAGTTGCAGGTATTCCCCTTCGTCGATGTCCCGGAGCACTATCCCGCGTCCCTCAACTACGTCTGTCTTAAGCCCGTAGCTCCAGGCCATGGTTTCGGCTTCCACCTTGCGGTAGGGGTTAAACAGTTCCACCTGCTCCACCACGTTGTCCAGCCAGTAGGGCACTTTGCGGATGGAACCATCGGCCTCATAGTACATAGGGGCCACCGATACGCTTCGCTGCTCTGCGTGCTTGAAGGTCTTCAGGTGCATCAGGTCGTAATTCAGACCGAAAACATAGGACTGTCCCTTGAATTCGATGATACCGGGATGATTGCCGCGGGTGCGCCAGGTGCGGTCCATGATGTGTCCCATGGATTTCCAGGGGCCCACCGGTGAATCGCTCATGGCATAGCCGATGCCCTCCGGGCAGCAGGTGGAGGCAAAGGCCAGATAATACTTTCCATTATGCTTATAGAACCAGGGGCCTTCCTGGTAGTGCTCGATGGGATAATCAATCCGGTGGATTTCGCCCTGCAGGGAAACCATGTCTTCATTAAGCCGCGCCCAGTACACATGCGGATTGCCCCAGTACATGTAGGCCTGTCCGTCATCGTCGATAAACACCGAAGGATCAATGTCTTCCCAATGCTCCTTCTGCCACACCAGCGGCTCACCCAGGGGGTCCTTGAACGGGCCGAATGGGCTGTCGGCCACCAGTACGCCAATGCCGTGCCCGTGGATAGGACAGTACATATAGAATTTGCCGTTCCGCTCCACCACACATTCGGCCCAGGCGCCGTTGGTGCCGTCGTACCATTTGAAATCGGCCAGGGAAGCCACTGCGCCGTGGTCCTCCCAGTTCACCATATCGGTGCTGGCGTACAGCAGCCAGTCGTACATCTGGAAGCCTTGGGCCCCGTCCTCGTCGTGCGTGGTGTAAAGGTACACCGTTCCGTCATAGACCATCGGTGCCGGGTCGGCCGTGAACTTGGTCTGGATGATGGGCATGTTCAGGTGATTGTTGAACACCCACCAGTCCAAGTCGAAGAGTTCCTCGTCCCCGCCTCGGAATAGCAGGTAAAGGTCATGAACACCTTTTGCACGGGCGTCCACCGGCGCTTTCACCAGCATGTTCTCCCCGTTCACGGGTACAGAGGCTATGGCCCGCCCGCCCATCTCGTCCAGGAAGAAATCTACAGTACCAGGGTTCTTGAAATTCAGCATTTCCAGCGACACCAGCACGGCCGGACTGTCGCCGAAGTCCACGTTCCGGACCTTGAGCCAGTCGCCGTTATGCACGTGCGTTATCCAATGCCGGTCCCCGGGCAGGCGGTCGGTTTTCAGGCCCCAGGAATCGGCCATGGTCTCGGCCTGCACCATCTCGTACGGATTCACTGTTCCAACAGGTTCCACCCCCTGTGAAGTGAAAGGGATGAAGGGGATGGACCCGTCGGCATTGAAGGAGAATTCCTCCACGCAAGTGGCCCTGTGGAAACCTCCGCCGTTGGGCAGGGCGCCGTTGTGGTAGAACATGTAGTTGCGGCCGCGGAAGGTGATGAAGCCGCCGTGGATGGTGAAGCTGTTCTCGGCCTCGTCCATGATGCGGCCTCTGTAAGTCCAGGGGCCGTCAATGGTTGGAGCAGTGGAATAGGCCATGTGCTCCGGTACGCCGCCGGCAGGATACACCATATAGTACAAGCCGTTCCGTTTGCTAACCCAGGGGCCTTCCTCGTAGCCTACCATCATCTTTTCGCGACCTCCATCGCTCCAGTCCGGCTTCATGGATTCCGGGCCGAAGCAGGCCGGATCGTGGAATCCCGGCACTTCCTTATAGCCATCGGCAAAGGAAATCATGTCTTCATTGAGCCTGCCGTACCAGCAGCCTTTGTTGCCCCAGAAGAGCCAGGGGGTGCCGTCGTCATCGATAAAAACCGTAGGGTCGATGAAGGAAAAACCCGTTGCCAGAGGCCCGCCGATGGCATCCACGTACGGTCCCTGCGGGTTGTCGGCCACGGCTACCGCCAGGGCATCGGCCATGGTACCGGCCTCGTTAAGGCATACATACCAATACCACTTTCCGTTCCGTTCCACCGCCTGCGAAGCCCAGGCACGGTCTCCCTGGAAGGCCCATTCGAAGGTGGCCGTGGAAACCGGCGCACCCAGATAGGTCCAGTTCACCATGTCCTGTGTACTGTACAGCAGCCAGTCCTTCATCTTGAAGTAGGTGGCGTCGTCTTCGTCGTGGTCGGCAAAGAGATATACGGTGTCTCCATGCACATAGGGTGCAGGATCCGGAGTATAGGAAGTGCGGATAACGGGGTTTTGCGCTTGTAAGGGAAGCAGGACAGCCATAAGGGCCAGGCCGATGGAAAAGGTTCGTTTCATTATGCGGTAGCTTGGTTCTTACAAATATAATAAAAAAAACGGAAAGTTAACCCGCATAGCACAAGTTACTGCCAACCAGGCACTTAATTAAATACCCTGCTGTCATTGTACAGCAGGGTATTCACATAAGTCACTGATAGATAAGCGTTTCCGCTATACACTAAAAGACATAAGGGTAAGAAGCGAAGCAGATGCCGGGAGCAAGATTGCCGAAATACTTGTCCCAGAGGATAAGCAAGGGCTCGCAAAAATAGGTAGATTCACCTGAAAGATCCAAGCCCTCTTCTGCAATCTTATAGGCTGTTGTTGACTTGAAATACTCCAGATATTGGGAATGGGAAAAGTCGAAATGGCTGCTGGCCATAAGCAGGTCAAAGGCTTTGAAGGACAGGTAATCCAGATTGTCCAGCGGCATGTTGGCCTCATAATCCCGATTCTGCCAGGCCGCATCCGGGTCCAGCAGATAAAGCGGATCAACAGCGGCCTGCCCATACGCCCAGATAAGGACATCCGGGGCATTCTTGCGGGAAGCCAGTTCCCGGAGCAGTCCGGTGTTTTCCACAAAACTGTCCATGGCCGCCAGGGGATAATTGTAGGCGTAGTTAACAACGGTCAGTTCCGGGTGGTTCAAAGCCGTTTCCACCAAGGCAAGTGTTGTCATCTGTTTAAGTAAGTCTTCCGGTACCTCCAGGGCCATCCTTCTCGCCTCACCGGAAAGATGTCTCCACTCATCCCAGGAAATGGAGGAGAAGTACCTGTAAGGCTCCGTAATGGTTCCCGGATCCGAAATGGCATCCAGGTCAAAAGCTTTGCTGGAAAGTTCTTCCTTGCTCAGAATGAGCGGGGCCTCATCTTCCCCCTGGATGGGATCACTCCCGGACGGGTCTGCCTGGCAGGCTATCAAGGCGGAAGCAATAAATAACAAAGTGACAAAACGTTTCATTCGTAATAAGCAGTTCTCTTTCAACCAACAAATATAGTAAAAAAATGCCGATTAAGAAAGACAAACGCTATTCTCCAGTGAACACTCCTTCGAAAAGGATGGTGCCGGAAGAGCGCTCCGCGATAACGTAGACGAAGGGATGATCGATGTAGAAATCCACCTCTGGGGGCGGAGTTTGTCCGAGGTTCGCGCCAGCCAAAACAACCGCGGTGACGGCAGCCGCCTCCGTTCCCCATTCCGTCACTTTAATCTTGGACTTCTGTAGTACCTCGCTGATAAAGGTACCCTTTCCACCATCGAACATCCTGTCAAATTCGGCATCGGCAAAAGCCTTTTTAATACCCATGGCCTGTAAAGACTGCTTAAGAGAGAATTTGTTGGCCGATTCGAACTTGGGAAGCCGGAGATGGACTTTGGTTTGATACGTGAGAGAAGCTGTCAATTCCTGCCAGGATTCCTTTGGCAGATTGGTCATTAGCTTCTGCAAACCGTTACCTCCCACCTGGTCCGGCAAGAGGACGTACATGGCGAACTTGCCTTTCGAGTAAGGGATTTCCACGATTCGGTATCCATCCCGCTGGGCATACCCAAAATGAGCAGTGGTGGACATAAGGTCCACTTTCCCTTTACCACCACCATCCTTATGGAACACTTCTCCTTTCAGAGTCTCCTCAGGAAGGAACATGGTCCTGAGTGAGGCCATTCCCCAAGGAGCTTTGAAATACAGCGCATTCAGTATGGCAGCAAAGCCACTAAGCTCACTTTCTTGCAGGAAAGGGAAAATAAGACCGTTAGTATTCCGGTACGCCCATTCGTTAATGCGGTCTACAACCAGTTTTTTATCGGAAAAGGACATATACTCTACTGGAGCATAATAGATGCTTTCAACCGTTTCCTTATAAGAAGGAAGCAGCTTATAGCTATCATCCACTACCAAAGCGTCTGCCAGCCGGATTTCCACTTCTGAATCCAGGGCAGGTAACTGGTTCAGCAGCAGGTTGCAATAGGCGTTGATGGCAGCGATATCCGTGTCGAAGCCCAAAACCACCCGGATAATCTCTGCCGCCGTTTCCCCGGAAGCACCGTTTGCAGTCATCGCCAGGGCATACTGCAGGCTGAGCGGGGAAAACACCATGGAAGAAGCATCCTCCCTGAAGAGTTCATTCAGGCACTTTAAGGCAAAGGCATTGCTCCCAGCCGCATAGGTGAGCTGCTCTGGGGTGAGCGAAACCTTGGTAATGCTTGCGTCCGGTGACGGGGAGCAGATGGCAATAGGGTTCTGAACTTCCGGAACCTCCCCCTGGGAGTCATACTCGTCCTGAAACAAGCCGCTCTTATTGAACACATCCAACTTCTCGCAGGCCACGGAGACCAGCAAGACCGACAAAGCAATAAATACTCTTCTCATAATACCTGAAGACTGTTGGGAATACCGACACTCCCAAAGTTAAACATTTATTCCGATATTATAACGTTCGGTTGCTCAAAATACTGCGTGACTAAAGATTAAACCTGAGTCCTGCCTGGAAGGTAAAGCTTAAAGGATGCTCTGTCCGGTAGGTACGAAGCATAGTTTCGGTGAAATAATAAGATAGGGAGGGCTGAAAATACAAAGTGGCTAAAGGAGTCAACTTGTATCCGGCATCCAGAAAGACACCGGCCGACCATTGTAAAGCGGGTTCACGGCTGTGATAGTCCCCGACAACGGCCGAAACGCATTTTTCTGCTATACCATACGCACCCAAACCCACCTCTATCGGACCACCGGAGAAAAGATGCATGTCCAGTTTAAGAGGCAGGCCGATAAAGTGAAGCCGCTGATGGCCAACGGATTCTGCATAGGAGTGAAGATATGTATAGGTTATACCACTTTCTAAAGCCATCCTTGACGAAAAACCCCAACACATGGTCACGCCCAAGCTTAAAGGGATGTCGTGCTGATATTTGAAGTTTGGATGACCATAATCCCCACCTTGTTTATCCATATATCCAGCAGCACTTCCGGCTTGAACTGAGAAGGAAAAGCGCCGCAGCCGCCTGACAGATTGTTCTGTAGTATCGGGATAGTCCGTGAAGGATTCTTCCAGTGGCTTAGGGACAGATTCTAAGGCAACTATTTCTTTTTCACTGGCATATCCTTCTATACTTGAAGTTTCAAGCAACTGAATTTCATGCGTTTCCATATTATCGACCAAGAAATCCGGCTCATCGATAACCGGTACGGCCGTCTTCTGCGGGACCGCCCCGGGCTGGATGGAGACTACACGGACTTTCGGTAATGTCATGGCCAACAACTCCGCTTTAGGCTCCAGCACCGTGTGCCCCAAGGCAATCACGGGGACGGATGGATTCGGCCTGAAAAGCAGCACTCCAGCCAGCGGAAGCAGGAGGGCCAGGGCGGCGGCAAGGCTCCATCGGCGTGCAGTTCTCCGGCGCAGGGCAGCGGTAATGTCCGCCCAGCTCCCCTCGGAAGGGGAAACCGCTTCCGGGAAGCATTGTTCGCGCAGGGCATCGGCCCAGTCTTTATTCGTTTTCATAGAGATATGCTTTTATTTGTCTGGAGAGCAGCGCCCGTGCGCGTGCCAAATCGGCCGATGAAGTCTTTTCCTTGATTCCCAGCAGTCCGGCAATTTCCGCGTGGGAGAGATTATCGATGCAGTAGAGCTGAAATACTGTCCGGTACCGCTCCGGCAGTCCGTCCAGGAAGGTTTTCAACTTTTTCGGCGGAATCTGCAGGGTCTCCTGATAGTCCGGTTCCGGGAGCGATTCTTCAAGCGGGCCTATATCGGTTTCCCGCATCAAGCGCCTTCGCCGCGCCTTGTCAAAGAACAGATTCAGCGCAATGCGGCTCATCCATCGCAGCAAGGAGCCTTCGCCCTGCCATTGGAATCGGCCGATCTTGTCGAAAACCCTCACGAATGCGTCCTGCAGCAGGTCATCGGCCTCCTGGCTGTTCCGGGTATAACGGAGACACAGGGCATACAAACGGGAGCTATACCGCTTGAACAGCTCTTCCCGTGCCTCCTTATCCCTTCGGGCACATCTGGTGGCCAGTTCCTGTTCTTCCATTACTTTTATAACGTTCTGCTTGGCGGAATACTGCGTAAAGTTACCAAAAAAGCGTAAAACGGAAGTGCGTGATACATTGTCGCTTACGCAAATTGCCCTGCGACAGGAATCACAGGGCAAATGCGTTAACTACTTGATAGAATGGTATTTCTGCTCAACGGAAGAGTCGCTATTCCTGGCTCCGGCGCCAGGCGAAGTACTCGTCCAGCACCCACAGGGCCTTTTCGGAGGGCACGGGGGCTGCGTGGCAGCCGTCGCCGGTGAGGACCATGCTCTGTGGCGCGTCATTGCGGAAGCGCGGCCAGGCGGGCAGGCCTTCGCCGTTGGGGTCTCCCGTCTTGGCGAAGTTGCTCCAGTAGGACATCATCCAGCCGGAAAGCGCCATGTCCGTGGGCTGCACCTCTTCCGGATTGCCGAAGACATATGCCACATCCTGACCGTGCGGGGAACCCTGGCCGAAGCGAGGAGAATCCTCCGGATACTCCGGATGCTGGTCGAAGTAATACAGCCACACCTTGCCCTTGCCGGTCTTTTCCTGCAGACGGGCCCAGGCCCAGGTTTGCCAGCCGAAAGCGGCGTCGCGGGTAAGGTCACGGGCAGTCTTGCCCACCTTGCCGTCGGCCTCAACGGGATAGGCGGCCAAGAGGGCATCGGCATATTCCTCATAACGGGCACGCACCTGGTCCTGGTGACTGCCGCCGCCGAAGGAGAAGCCGAAACTGAGACCTTCATCGGAGTTGTAGCCTGCCAGCACGTCCACGTCGTTGTACTTCCCCGCCTCATAGAGTTTGTACTGGTCGTCCGGAATCACGTAGCCGTCCGCAATGGGCCAGCCGCCGGAACCGCCGAAGCCGCCCATCACGGCCTTGGCATCGGCCGCACGAAGCTGCTCAAGCGTATAATTCTCGCCGAAAGCACCCTTGGCCCAGGCATCGTTGGCCTCCTGGGCCACTGCCAGGGTCTGCATGTTCTCTCCGGGATACGACTGCGGATTGGTGGGGCCGAAGGAGCCGCCGCTCTGGGAAATGGCCCGCTGGAAGAGGCCCTTGGCCAGTGGAGACGCGCAAAGCATGCTCACGGAAATGCCACCGGCCGATTCGCCGAAGATGGTAACGTTCCCCGGGTCTCCGCCGAATTTGGCGATATTGTCCTTCACCCACTGCAGGCCGGCAATCTGGTCCAGCAGACCGTAGTTGCCGCTCACACCGTTGGGATCTTCGGCCGATAAAGCCGGCAGGGACAGGAAGCCCAGCTTACCCACGCGGTAAGCCACGCTCACCACAATCACACCCTTCTGGGAAAGGAGCGTACCATCGTAGTAGGAAGTGGCGCCGCCGGCAAATCCGCCGCCGTAAATCCACACCATCACGGGCAGTTTGTCCTTAGGGCTCTTGGCAGGAGTCCACACGTTCAGGTACAGGCAGTCTTCAGAGCAGCCTTCGCCGTTACCCTGCATGGGATTAGGGCCGAATTCCTTGCACTCCTTAACGCCTTCCCAGGCCGCTACGGGCTGGGGAGCCTTCCAGCGCAGTTCGCCTACAGGCGGAGCGGCAAAGGGAATGCCCTTGTAAACAGTCACGTTCTCCAGGACCGTACCCTGGATGGTTCCGCCGGTCACCTTCACCTGGCCGGGGACCTGCTTGGCGCAGGCGCAGAGGCAAAGCGCCGCTGCCAACACAATAGCAAAATGCTTCATAGTCAATACTTTAGATATGCATCCCTGTGATTCCAGTCACAGGGAGAAAACGTTAACTATTTGAAAATCAACTGACAGAATTCATGCAAGGATTTGCGCCAGGGCTGCCACTCGTGACCACCCGGCCAGGCCGAGAACTTCACATCGGCCCCGGCGGCCTTCAAAGCCTCGGCGGCGGCATGGGTGTGCTCGATGCGGGGATCGCCCTCGCCGCAGGACATGTAGAACACGTCGTGGGCGGCGTTAAAGGCCTTGGGATCGGCCAGCAGTTCAGGGAGCTGGCTCTCCACGGAGAAGGGAGCATAAGCGCCCGGACCCACGCCGCCGAACATGCCGGAGGAGAAGATGCCGATAGAAGAGAACACCTCCGGATGCTTAAGGCCGATGGACCAGGACTGGCCACCGCCGAAGGACAGGCCCGCCATGGCCCGGTGCTTGGCATCGGCCAGAGTGCGATACTTGCTGTCAATCATAGGGATGGTCTCGTTAAGCAGGATCTGGGCAAAATCCCCTGCCTGACCGTAATCCATCACGATGAGCATGGGGACGGCCTTCTTGGCGGCAATCAGGTTATCCAGGATGATGTCCGTCTTGCCCTGACGGGCCCAGCCGGTCTCATCCTCGCCGCCGCCATGCTGCAGGTACAGCACCGGGTAGCGTTTATCCGGCTTGCTGTCATATTCGGCCGGCACATACACGTAGCAGGTGCGCCAGGTGTTCATGCTGGGAGACCAGTAGCGCTGCATGCGCACTTCACCGCGCGGAACGTCCTTTTCCAGGTAGAAGTCCACGCCCGCCTCCGGAATCTCTATGGCGCTGGCATCCACGCCCGTGCCGAAGAAAAGCTGGCTGTTGGGATCCGAAAGACGCATGCCGTCCACCACCAGGAAATAGTAGTGGAAACCGGGTTCCAGGGCCTCCGTGACCACTTTCCAGGGTCCGTCGCCCTCCCGCTGCATGGGATAGACCATCCCGCAAATGTCCACGGCCACCTCCCGGGCTTCAGGAGCCTGGACCTGGAATTCCACCGTAAGGTCCGGATTAATCTTGGGATATTCCCGGCCAGGAGTATTGGAAGAGGCCGGTGTGGGTTCGGTGAGAATGCCCACGGTAGAGGCGGGCTGCTTGCAGCCGGCCACAAGGACGCCCAACAGGACGAAAGGAATCAGATATCTTTTCATAACGGCAATCATTTAAAGAGTCTTTGGGCGAATTCTTTCAGGCAGCGGCGCCAGGTAAGCCACTCATGCGCCGTGCGGGGAGACTGGTAGAACACATTGTCGATGCCCCTCTCGGTGAGGATGCCGGACATTCCCTTGAGGTGAGAACCTTCCGCCTCGCCGTTGGCGATGAACAGCAGATGGTAATTCTCATTGAACCACGTGGGGTTCTTGAACACGCCATTGTAGGCCGCAGCGAACTTTTCGGGATCCTCATAACCCGCCGGACGGGAACGGAATTCGCCGATGACGATGATGCCGCTGAAACCGCCCACCCAAGAGAACAGCTCCCTGTAGCCAAGACCCAGGTCGTAGGCCTGCTTGGCACCCCAGGAAAGACCTGCAACGGCCCGGTGGTCACGGTCCGCAAGAGTGCGGAAGCGCTTGTCCACCAGTGGAATAACATCCTTGGTAACCATTTCGTCAAAGCCATCGCCGGAGCCATCGGCCTTCTGGGCCACACCGCTTACCATCACGATAATCATGGGAACGGCCTTCCCTTCGGCCACCAGGTTGTCCAGGATAACATCGGCAAAACCCTGGTAAATCCAGCCGGTTTCATCCTCGCCTCCGCCGTGTTGCAGGTACAGCACCGGATAGCGCTTACCGGGCTGGCTTTCGTATTCGGCAGGGGTATAGACATACATCCGGCGATACTCTCCGCAAACCTCCGACCAGTAACGGATGGAGCGGACTGCACCTTGCGGCACGCCCTGGCGGGGCGTATAAAATGCCGAACTTGACGGTTCTTCAGGCACTTCGATGGCACTGCAGTCGCGTCCGGTACCGAAGTAAGAATGCACGGACGGATCGTTGAACGTGAGCCCGCCGGTTTTCAAGGAATAATAGTGGAAACCTTCCACCTGCGGGTCCGTGGTCACGGTCCAGAAGCCCTTTTCGTCTTTCACCATGGGATAGTCCTTTCCCAGGGAAAGCGTAAGCTGGGTGGCCTGAGGGGCGTTCACCCGGAAGGTGACCCGGTTGTCCGGCCCCACCTGCGGATAGGGATTCCTGCCCAGATTGGTGGGAGAAGCCACCTGGGCGGACACCACCCCTGTCAGCGACAGAAGCAGTGCACTGCAAAGTAATATCTTCTTCATAATCGGCTTTTGATTATTAATAATTTAGCCCATCAAATGCTCCAGCAGAATCTTGATGCCGATAGCCAGCAGGATAATGCCGCCCACCAGCTCCGGCTTCCACCGCCGCGCCACCACTTCCCCGAAGCGCACGCCCAGACAGTGGCCCGCTATGGAAAAGACAAAGGAAACCAGGCCGATGATTATCAGCGGCATAGTAAGCTGTCCCAGCAATTCATAACCGGTGCAGGAGAAAGAGATGCCCACCGCCAAGGCGTCTATGCTGGTTGCCAGGGCCAGCAGCAATTGCGTTTTCAGTTGAGCCGGGTCCATGTGCGCCTCCTCTTCCGGCTTGAAGGCATCCCTTATCATCTTGATACCCAAAAAGGCCAGCAGGCCGAAGGCTATCCAGTGGTCATAGGCCTCCACGCTGGACTGGAAATAATGGATGGCCAGCCAGCCGATAAGCGGCATAAGCGCCTGGAACAGGCCGAACAAAACGGCCATACGGAGCACTGTGCCCCAGCGGTTTTTCCGGCTGATAACACCGCTGACGACAGACACGGTGAAGCAATCCATCGCCAGAGCAACCGCAATCAGAACAATTTCCCAAAGCGTCATCATAACAAGTGTAAAGTTACACATTTTTGCTTTAGTTTTCAAAAATCCTTATTTTTATGGCAGATTATGAGCTATCGGATACTCGAATACACTTGCCGCAGCGGCGGGAACCTTCTGTGGGGGCAGGTCTATGTGCCTGAAGCCCCGGGGGCGCATCCTACCCTGGTCCTCTCTCACGGCTACAACGTGAATCATCGGCATTTCCAACGCCTGGCGGAGTATTTTGCGGGCCAGGGATACGTCTGCTGTTGTTTCGACTTTGCCGGCGGAAGCGTTAACAGCCGCAGCGAGGGAGATTCCCTGAAGATGTCCGTCTTTAGCGAAAGGCAGAACCTGCAGGATATTCTGGATGCCGTTCGGGAGTGGGACTTCGTGGACCAGGCCCGCATTTTCCTGCTGGGAGAAAGCCTGGGCGGCAGTGTCACTGCTATCACGGCCCCGTATGTGGCCGATAAGATCCGCGGCATCGTCCTGGCTTTCCCGGCCTTCTGCCTGCCGGCCGACGGCTACGCGCAATTCCCTACCATCCAGGACATTCCGGATTCTTTCGAGATGATGGGAATGACCATCGGCCGGGGTTATCTGCTGCCTTTTTACGAAGGATTTGATTTCTACGAGGAGATTGTCAAGTACACCGGCCCCGTGCTGATTGTCCACGGCACGGAAGACCCGCTGGTACCTCCCTCCTACTCCGTCAAGGCCGCCCGTCTGTACCAAAATTGTGAACTCCGTTGGATAGACGGCGCCGGACACGGTTTCTATTCTCCCGAGCAGCGGGAACTCTATTTCCATTACATCACCGACTTTCTTAAAACCTTACAGATATGAAACGAACCCTCTTTCTGGCCCTCTGCGGCCTGCTGATCGGCAGCCTGATTCCTTCGGAAGCCTGTACCAACCTCATCGTGGGGAAAAAGGCTTCCGCGGACGGAAGCGTGATTTGTTCCTACAATGCCGACAGCTTCGGCTTTATCTCACCACTTTCCCTTACCTTGCCCGGAGCCCATCCTGAAGGCGAAATGATAGCTATCCGGGGCTTTTTCGGCCCCATGGGCGGCGGAGAGCACCTCATCGCCCAGGCCCCCTACACCTACAATGTAGCCGGACTGATGAATGAAAAGCAAGTTACCATCGTGGAAACCACCTGGGGCGGGCGCAGCGAACTCCGCAACCCGGAAGGCTGGCTGGGCTATTACAACCTGATGGAGCTGGCCCTGCAGCGCAGCACCACCGCCCGCGAAGCCATCGCCGTCATCCACCAGTTGGCCCAGGAATACGGCTACAACGAGACAGGCGAGAATTTCGTAATCTGCGACAAGGACGAAGCCTGGATCATGGAGATTGTGGGCAAAGGGAAAGACCACAAAGGCATCGTCTGGGTAGCGCTCCGCGTGCCGGACGACTGCATCTGCGCCTATGCCAATTCCAGCCGCATCCAACAGTTCCCGCAGGTAAAGAAGGCCGACAAGAAACTGGGCTTCTGCATTGCCGACAATGGCAACTGCATGTATTCGGCCGATGTCATCTCTTTCGCCCGCGAAATGGGTTATTTCGACGGGGCCGATAAGGATTTCAGCTTCCGCGAGGCCTATGGTCCCATGGATTTCAGCAAGATCCGCGCTTGCGAAGCCCGTGTATGGAGTTTCTTCCGTCACCACTACAGCAAGGAGGAAATGGACAAATACCTGCCTTTCATCAACGGAGACATGTCCGAGATTGACCACCTCCCCCTCTGGATTAAGCCGGACGCTCCTCTTTCCGTAAGAGACGTAATGAACGACATGCGGGACCACTACGAGGGTACTGCCCTGGATATGACGGCCGATGTGAGCGCCGGTCCCTGGGCCTCCCCCTACCGCAACCAGCTCGTGAATTTCCAGAGTTCCGACGGTACCGCCATGTTCCGCGAGCGTCCTATCGGCTGCCAGCAGAGCGGCATGACCATGGTGTGCCAGATGCGTTCCTGGCTGCCGGACGAGGTGGGCGGAGTCACCTATTTCAACATGGACGACGCCACCATGGTGGCCTACGTTCCCGTTTATTGCTGCATCAACCGCATTCCAGAGCCTTTCCGGGCCGAGAACAACAACCTCCGGGAATTCAGCTTTGACAGCGCCTTCTGGATGAACAACTGGGTGGCCAATATGGTTTATCCCCGCTGGAGTGCCATGATTGGAGACCTCCGGGATGCCCAGAAGGAACTGGAAGACTTCTATGCCGAAGACCAGAAAGAGGTGGAAGCCCATGTGGCCCAGCTTACTCCCTCTGCCCGCATCAATTATCTCACCGGCAAGACGGAGGCCTACACAGACCTGATGATGAAGCGCTGGGACAAACTGGCCAAACTCCTGATTGTGAAGCACAACGACCAGGTGATGCAGCCCAGCGAGAACGGCGTGGTAATAGCCGGCCGCCGGACTTCTCCCGCCTATGCACCCGTTTTCGTGGATGCGGTGAAGGAGCAGACCGGCAGCCGCTACGTGAAACCGTAAAGCCTATTCCGGCTTGATGCGGTAAGTCTTGGTCTTCCCGTTCCAGCTGCAGCGGAAAGCTGCGGAAACGGGATCCGGGACAATCTCCACCTCCTTGGAGGAGGCCGTGACTGAGATATCGGCGAAGACCGTGCCTTCCGGAACCGTCACCTCATAGACGGTGGCATCCGGGAGGCCGTTTTCGTCCGTGGTGCGGACCGGTTCGGCAGGGAGCAGCAACTGCTTGCCGTTCACCGCCATCTGCACCGTGGGCGGCACCGGGAAGTCCATGGAGGCCCCCTTCTTGGTAAAGCCCAGTCCCACTATGTCGCAAAGGGCTTGCCCCGTAGGGCCTTCGACCACCAGGAAGATGGCATGCTTGCCCTTGATGCCGTCCACGAAGGCGCTCACATCCACGCTATAGCGGGTCACATCGGCCGATGCGCCGGCAGGAACCTCTATCTCCCCTATCCGGCTGCCTTTAACTACTCCATCCTCCCAGGGACTGTCCATCCAGACGGCCACTTTGAAGGCCTGGGACGTACGGGCGGCCAGGAAGAGATTGAAGGCTGTCTTGTTACCCTTCCGCGTGCCCTCGAAGGCCGGAAGACCGAAGGCAGGCTTGGCCAGGCCTTCGAAACCGAAGTATTTGTAGCCGATAATGTCGCCGGCCTTCACTTCCGTAATATCCATCCGGTTGTCCCAGACATCCCAGTTGTCCTGCATAGAGTCTTTGTTGGAAAGATAGCAGGCATAACCGGCCGAATAATACTTGTACGGAGGAAGGCCGTACATGAAGAAGCCTTCGGAAGTAACTTCTGCGCCCACGTATTCGTTGCCGTCGGCCGCCTTTGCGGTAAAGGCACCTTGGTAAGGGTCATACGCCTTGATGCGCACGGCACCGCCCTCGGAGACCGCTTTTTCATCGGCCTCCACGGAGATGGGTGCCACCATGGCCTGGCGGGCATAGCCGAAACCGCGCGGAGCCCGGTGATAGAATACGTACCACTGGCCGTTCAATTCAGCAATGGAACCGTGCGTATTGTTGCCGCCGAAGCTGGTCTCCAGGTGGGAACCGTCCCGGGAGACCACCGGTCCGCGGGCATCCACCAGCACGCCGCCGCTTTTCCAGGGGCCGCGGGGGCTGTCGGCGTATGCAAAGCGCAGGGTGGCATTGTCCTGGGGAAGACCATATTCCCGACCCGAATGGCCACTGTAGATATACAGATACTTGTTTCCCACCTTCCGGAAAGACGAGGCTTCAAAGAAATTGAAATCCTTCAAATCCTCTCCTTCCGCAATGGCCGGAAACTCCACCTTTTCACTCTCGCCCACATCGGCCCACTCACGGTACTGGCGCTGCCGCTCGTCCATCTGCTCCTCCTGAATCACACCGGTAGCCTGCAGGGTGGTCTCCGAGGGAGCCAGGAAAGGCCAGTCCGGAGTGCCCCGGCGGGGAGAATACATGGTATTCTGGTCCAGCTCCGTTCCGCTGGAACGCACGATGCCCCAGGCCACATAGGCCCGGAAGCCGATGTTGTAGTCCGGATCGGCCGGGTCGTCCACCTCCTCCACCAGTACGCCCGGGTCAAAGCCGATTACGCTGCCGGGCAGCACCATGCCGCCCGTGAGCACGTTCACCGGGGTGAAGGGGCCGTCCGGGCGGTCTCCCACGCACACCATCGGCATGCGCATGAGGCAGTGGGGATACAGATAATACTTGCGGGTTCCGTTGTCCCGGCGGTTCACCTCCACCAGGTCCGGGGCATACATCGTTGCATGATTGCCATTCTCGGCATACATAAACACCGGTCCCTCGTCGCGCCAGGCGGTGAGGTCCTCCACGGGGGCCGACCACTGGCGGTCATCGGCGCCGCAGTAGCTGTCAAAACGGGTGTCGTGGGAGCCGGTAACGTACACCCGGTACTTTCCAGGATTGTCCGGGTCTTCAAACACGTGCGGTTCTCCGTCCGGGACATGTTCCCACAGGGGCATGTAGGGATTGCCGATAAAACCGGTAATTCCCTCCGGTGCAGGGCCACCACAAGAGGCGAAGGCTGCCAGGCCCATAACTATAAGCAGGTGACGGAAATGCATGATTCTTATCTCTTTAGCACAGCTGTCTCGTTGCCCATCATCTGGACGGAGAGGGTGCCGTCATTCTTGAGTTTGAGTTCGATGGGGAACTCCATGCCGCCACCGCCGGTGGTAAGGCCGGTGAGTTTCTTTCCGCGCACTCTCACGGGCTTGGGGGCTTCGCCATTCACGGAGCACTGCCAGCTTCCGTCGGCAAGTTTGGTAATCTTGTAGTCGAATTTCATCTCCCGGCCACCGACCATTGGCCCGAAGCTGGAAGTTCCGGTCCAATGGCCTTCAAAATCGCCGTCCGGTTCCTTGTTCACACCGGGGATCTCCCCTTCCGGAATGCGGTCCGTGCGGAAAGGCTCCACGGCCATGCCATTGGCGCCGGCCAGGTTACCCAACTGCCAGTTCTTGAAGCAGTAGCGCGCCGCCACGGGTTCCTTTACAGCGTCATTATGCAGAATGAGGCGGTTCACAAAGGGCTGGATACGGGCCTCGGCCGGATACCACACCAGGTCCGGACCGCAAATCTCAAAGCCTTCCAGGCCGCTGTTGCGGTTAAAGCCGCCGGCTTCCCGCACATGTTCGAAACTGATTACAATATTGTCTCCGTCCACGTCATAAGACTCATAGGTGGGAGCGATGCCGGGGAACTGATGCTTGCCATAGGTATGATGCAGAGCCATATAGCTAAGGCGCTCACCCACTTCTTTTTTCTTGGCCGGGTGAATCTGGGAGCCCTCATATGGATACATCAGGTCCACCGTGCTCACGCAATAGCAGTTCTCCACGTCCCGGGCGGCAATCCGCTGCTGCTCCCTAAGAAGGGCCGATTCCAGGCCGTCCACGCCGCCACCGGAGATATAAGGCGCAATTTCCACCTGATACACAGGCAGTTCCGGATTTCCCGTATCCTTTCTCCAGGCGTTGATCATGTCGCCCATGCGAAGCGCATAGTCCGGATGGCCAATGTTGCTTTCTCCCTGATACCAGATAGCGCCCTTGTAGGTGTAATTGCGGACGGGACACCACTGGCCATAATACATGATGGTGGGACGGGCCATCTGGTTCCGGACCTTCTTCACGTCTTCCGGCTCGGACACCACATCCGAATAGTTCTTCACTATCTCGCGCGGAATCCAGCCTTCCAAGCCGCTGCCGCCCCAGGCATTGCAGATTATGCCAACGGGAACGTCCAGCACCTCATTCAGGTTCTTGGCAAAGAACCAGGCGGCGGCGCTGAAATCCGGAGCGTTATCGGCACAGCTTTCCTTCCAGGTAGCGTTCACTATCGTAACCGGCTCATAAGCTTCCGTGCGGGGAAGCATCACAAAGCGGATACGGCCCTTGTATCGGCCCGAAGTGGCAATCTCCTGCAGGGCGCCTTCAACCGGGCAGCCGTCAAAGCCGCGAAGGGGCATTTCCATATTGCTCTGCCCGCTGGCCAGCCATACCTCGCCGATGAGAACGTGCTTGAGTTCCACCTTCTCCTTGCCGGCGGCAATCACCACGATATGCTCCTCATAACTGCCCTCGGGGGTGTAAACGGCTATTTTCCACGCACCGTCGGCATCGGCCTTGGCGGTATATTTCTCGTCGTCCCAGGAGGTGCTTACGGTAACGGTTTCTCCGGGATTGGCCCAACCCCACAGGTTGGCCTTGGTGTTCTGCTGGAGCACCATGTTGTCCGCCATTTGGGGCGGAAGGGTGATTTTGGCTTGAAGCGTAGCCGCGCACACGAGGGCGGCCAGGACAAAAGTTAACTTTTTCATATTATGTGGTTTTTAAACAAGCGAATGGTCTTTAAGATAGACATCGAAGGCGGGCCGATAGGCATCCGACACGTGCAGGAGGGCGTCTCCCACCTTCAGGTCCCCCGTGGGCGAAAAAGAGGTGATATGGGGCAGGGCCACTATATAAGAGCGGTGGATGCGCATAAAGGTTTGCGCCGGAAGCAACTCTTCGGCCGCTTTCATGGTCATGTGCGTAACCAGCGGTCTCCCCTCAGAGGCAAGGTGGAACATCACATAGTCCTTCATTCCTTCTACGTATTGTATATCAGATAGTTCCACCTTACGGAGGGCGCCATCCACCTTGATGAAGACGGTGGTCTTTTCGGGGTCCGCCGAAACCGCCTCGGCGGCCTCCTTCAAAGCGAACCACTCCCTTCCCTTCTCGGCCGCTTCCAGAAACTTCTGGTACCGGATGGGTTTGAGGAGGAAATCCAGGGCGCTTACCTCATAGCTCTCGAAAGCATATTGCTTGAAGGCCGTGGTGAAGATGATGCGGGTTTCCGGAGGTACCATCCGGGACAGTTCCATCCCGTCCAGATCCGGCATCTGGATATCCAGGAAGGCCAGTTCCGGCTTCCTTTCCCGAATGGCCGAAAGGGCCTCCACCGGGTCGTTGAACGAAGCCTCCAACTCCAGGAACGGTGTACGCTCCACAAACCCCTCAAGCATTTTCACCGCAAGGGGTTCATCGTCCACAATTATGCATTTAAGATTTCTCACGCTCTTTTTCCTTTTTCCACGTTACCCTCTATCGCTTCGCTCCAACCATTTAAAAACAAATTATAATAAGATATGTAATACCTATATGATAATTATGTAATATCTAATGATACTTCTACCTCGTACTTATCGTCATCGGCCTTCTGGGTGTAGGTGTACCTGCCGGGGTACAGGAGTTCCAGGCGGCGTTTCATATTTTCCAGGCCGATGCCGGAGCCTATGTGGTCACTCCCCTGCTTTTCGAACACGGAATTGCTGCAAGTAAACACCAAGTGGTCCCGGTCCACGCGCAGGGAGACATCCACGAAGGACGGATAGCGGGCATTCACCCCATGCTTGAAAGCGTTCTCCACCAAGGAAATGAACAGCAGCGGAGCCACTTCCACATGGCTTGCAGGCACCTCCAGCTCCTTTTTCACCGTAGTGAGCTCGTTGCAGCGGAGGGCCATCAGGTCTATGTAATTGTTCATAAACTCAACCTCGGAAGAGAGCGGCACCTTGGGTGCCTCGCTGTCGTAAAGGGCATAGCGGAGCAAATCGCTAAGCTGGCCGATGCTCTCCTGCGCCTTATCCGGGTCTATCTGGGTGAGCGAGGAAATGTTGTTGAGCGTGTTGAACAGGAAATGCGGATTCAGCTGGCTCTTAAGCCAGGTAAGCTCCGCCTCGGCCGTCTTGCGGCGCTGCTCTTCCGCCTCCCGCAAAGCCTCGTTGGTGCGCATCACATGGCGGAGTCCCACTGCCAGCAAAATGAGCAGAACGTCCAGAAATACACTGGTAAGAATCAAGATAACCCTGTAAGCCCAGAGATTCCGGATCCAGAACGGATCCATATCGGCCGGGAATTCCATGTGGTGGCCATGTGGCCAGAACGAATACAGATGCCATCCCAGCAGCAAGGCCGCATTGACTATGTAGAACCACTTGGCCTTACCTTTCTCCCCAAACAGGAGCTGAGGCACCAGATAATAGTAGTTCAGGCAGTACAGGATAAAGATGGGGAGCAGCATCCGGGCCGATGACTTGAAGACGTTGACAGCCTGATGGAAAGAACTGGTCATGGTGCCCATCACCAGGGCGGGTACAAGAAAAACACCAACCCAGACTATGATCTGGGTGGTGTTCAAAATCAAATTTCTGCGGCTAGTCGTTTGCATATTGCAAAGATAGTAATTTTAATTCATCATTATACTACCCATGCTTTCGGCCGTGGAAGTACTGTTCAGCTGGCTTTCGTTCTCGATGGTGCGGCGGGCCTTCTTGGCACTGTAGTTGCCCTGTTTGCCGAAGGTCCAGCTCACCTGGAAGCTGATCTGCCGCATGGGAATGGAGGTGCTCATGCTGGTGGTGAAGCCGTCACCCACGGTGGTGGAACTCATGTTCATCTCAAAGCCCTTTGCCAGCGGGAGCATGCCGTTCACAGAAATGCTCAGACGGTCGTCCAGGAAGGTCTTAGTGAGGCCCAGGGTGGCCATGGACATACCGGTGGAACTGCCCTGCAGGGTAACCTGACTGCCCATGGAGATTACGTTGGCGCTCAGGCGGAGGTCCCAGGGAAGGGTCTGCTGGGCACCCACCATCACATTGTAACTGAAACCGTTGTTGTGCTGGTTCAGCTGGGCGCTGGAGATGTCGCTGTAGGTGAGGCCGCCGTTGATCATGATACGGGTCTTGTTGGTGGGGTTGATCATCAGGAAGGCGTTCAGGCCGGTGCTGCTGGTGGTGACGATATTGCCGTAGGTGGTGTTCAGGATGTTGTTGTCGTCGAAGAAACTGAAGGAAGAGATGCCGTTGCCGGTATAGCTCTGGCGGAGGGTAGCATTCAGCATCACCTTAGGAGTATAGACGCTGTACACCAGGGAGAGGTTGTGTCCGCGCTCCACATCCAGGTCCGTATTGCCGTAAGAGATGGAAGTAGGATTGGTGGTGTCCACGTAAGGGTTCAGGTAGGTGATACCCGGACGACTGATGCGCATGTTGTAGCTGAGGCCGATATTCTGGGTCATGGAGATGTTGTACTGTACGCTGGCGGTGGGAACCAGGGCGCCGTAGTTCACGTCGAACTTGCCATCGGCGGTGGTAGCGAGCGGCGGAATGGAAGAGTAGGTCTGCCAGGTGTGCTCGTAGCGGGCGCCGGCCTTCACGCCGAAGTTGCCGAAGTTGCCGGAGAGCTCGGTATAAGCAGCGCCGATGCGGTTGTAGAAGTCATACTTCAGGCTGGAAAGCGGATTCAGCACGTACTGGGAACCGTCCCAAAGGTAATCGGTCTGGTCGGAGAAATTATGCCGATAGATGAACTTGGCGCCGGAAGAAAGGGTGAAGCTGGTGCCCAGCGGGGTGGTGAAATCGGCCTGGAAAGTATGGTCCATGGAGTTGGAATTGCCATCGCTCCTGCGGTCGGTGAGGTCGAAGCCGGGCACTACGGCGCCGCCGAAGGTGTTCAGGGTGTTGTTCACGGCCGGGGAACCATTGAACTGGTAGCTGAGGGTGAAGCTGCGGGCGGGTTCATCGGCCCAGAGGTGCTGGTAGTCGGCGCTGGCCGACAGCATGTTGTTGCTCATGGTGGTGGAGGTGAGGCCGCTGTAGCTGTACTGGGACACGCCGGGGAGAGTCAAATTGGTAGTGGAAAGACCGCTCTCGTTCATGTTCATCCGCATCAGGCCCACGGTGGCGGAAATCAGGTTCTGCGCGTCGATGTCGTAGCTGGCGGAGAGGTTGGCCATGAGCATGGGGGTCTTCATATTGGTCTCCGAATGGGTGCTGGTGGAGAAGCCGTTGTCCTGGATGCGTTCCATATCCATGGTGGTGGCGGGCATGCTCTGCAGCATACCGGTTACGGTGCCGCTGAGGGCGAATTTACCTTTCTGCATGCTGGTGGTGAGGCCGCCGCCGAATCCGCGGGTGGAAGCCTGGGCCTGCAGGGTTCCGTAGATGCCGTCGGCAATGTTCTGGCCGCCGGTAGCTTCCCGGTTGGTGGTGATGTTAAGGACGCCGCCCACGCCCTCGGCATCGTAGCGGACACCCGGATTGGTAACCACCTCGATATTCTTTACGGAGCTGGCCGGCATCATCTTGAACACCATGGAAGCGTTCTGGCTCATCATCTGGTTGGGCTTCCCGTCCACATACACCTGGAAACTGCTGCTGCCGTTCACGGTGATGTTGTCCTGTCCGTCCACGGTCACCATAGGCACCTTGCGGAGCATATCCAGCACGGTGGAGGTCTTGGAATCCACGTCATCGGCCACATTATAAATCATCTTGTCCACTTCCATCTTCACCAGCGGACGCATGGCGGTGACGGTGCCGGCCTGCAGAGTCTCGATATTGTCCTGCGCCAGGATTTCGCCCAGGTCCACGACGGATTCTTCGCCGATGGTGAAGCAGCGCTTGATCACTTTCCGGCCCAGGTTGTTGAAACGGAGGCAATAGTCGCCCTTGAGGGTGAAGCTGTGGGAGAAGTAGCCGTCCTCGTCGGTAATTGTGAAAGCCACGGCCTTGTCGGTGTTGGCCATCTCATAGAATTCAATGACGGCGGCGGGTTCGCCCTCGCGGGTGAGGGAGTCCAGCACTACGCCTTTTACAATAACTTCGTTGCTCTGCGCAAAGGCCGCTGCGGCCACAAAAACGGAGACGATGGTGAGGATAATCTTTTTCATATTGCGTGTATTTTTTGTTTTCTGCGTGTTTCGACAGCAAAAGTATGGCAAAGTAAAATGCCCCGTTCCCGCTTTTCGACCAACGCCGGGAATCCTTCGACGAACGCCGAAAAAATCTTATCTTTGCAAAAAAACAAGTGCGTATGCGAAGCTTTCTTTCCGGTATCCTTCTGGCTTTTATCGGCCTGCTGCCCCTGCAGGGACAATCCTTCGAAGACCATTTCACCGGCAGCACGCTCCGGCTGGACTATGTATTCTGCGGAGACGTTCACTCCCAGGCCATCTATTTCTCCCGCGCCTATCGCACGGGCGCCTGGGCGGGACGGCGGCAGCATCTGGACCAGCCGGCGCTCCAGGGGAACGGTCAGGTAAGGGTGCTGGACCCGGAAAGCGGGAACACCCTCTACGTGAACAGTTTCTCTACCCTTTTCCAGGAATGGCAGGCCACCGAGGAAGCCGCCCATGTGCAGAAGGCCTTTGAGAATTGTCTCCAGGTGCCCTTCCCAAAGCATCCGGTAGATATTGAAGTAGTTCTGTTTGATACGCACGCAAAGGTATCCTCCTCCTTGAAACACCGGATAGACCCGGAAGACATCCTCATCCGGGCATCGGCCGATAACGGCCTGCAGCTGGCTCCCGTCCTGGAAAACGGGAGCCTGGAGGAAACCATTGACATTGTGGTGGTTTCGGAGGGATATGCGTTGAAGGAGCGGGAAAAGTTCTTTCACGATGCCCGGCGGGCGGCCGACGCTCTCTTCTCCCACGAGCCCTTCAAGAGTCACAAAAAGCGCTTCAACCTCCGGGCGGTCTTCGCGCCATCGACCGACAGCGGGGTAAGCATCCCCGGGGAAGGTATCTGGAAAGAGACGGCCGTGAGTTCCCACTTCGACACCTTCTACAGCGACCGTTATCTCACTACCTCGTCCCTGTGGACGCTGTACGACCTCATCGGCACGGTTCCCTTTGAGCATGTGATAGTGCTGGCCAACACGGCCAAATACGGCGGCGGAGGCATCTACAACAGCGTTACCATCATGAACAGTGACCACCCCACCTTCGTCCCGGTGCTGGTGCACGAGTTCGGCCATGCCTTCGGTGGCCTGGGTGACGAATACGCCTACGGAGACAATCCGGAAACGATGTACCCCGCCGACACGGAGCCCTGGGAGCCCAACCTCACCACGCTGGTGGATTTCGAAAGCAAATGGGCCGACCTGGTGCCGGAAGGAACGCCGGTGCCCACTCCCCTGGACAAACTGGAAGAGCAGGATGTCAGGAAAATCTGGAACAGTTTATCGGCCGATGAAAAAGCCACCCTCAACAGCCAGGTAGGCGTTTTTGAGGGTGGCGGCTATCAGATGAAGGGCGTTTACAGGCCTGTGCAGGAATGCCGGATGCGCATCAACGAGTGCGAGGAGTTCTGCCCCGTCTGCTACCGCAGTATCGTCCGGATGATAGACTATTATACAGGCCAATAGTCTCTATTCGGCCTGCTCCAGGCCCAGTTGGATATTCTTGATGAGGGCTGTTGAGGTGAACGTAGCACCGGAGACGGCATCCAACTCCGTGGTTTTGGCCTCCTTCACGGTTTTACCCACCAGTTTCCGGAGCAGTCCGGCCTCTCGGCAGGCCTGCATATAACGGGGACCCTCCACGTTGGAAAGGGTCTGGATGTCCACGATGGTGTCACGTACTATCTTGATTTCCACGGGCGTAGGTCCGTTATAGCCGATGATATCCTTGCCCAAATCAGTTGTATTGATCTTAAGCGTATCCGGTCCCTTGGCCTGGGCGCCGCCACAGGCGGTGCTCACCACGAAAGTACCGGAAAGAACGGCCGCAATGGCCACCAAAAGCATAATCTTTTTCATAGTTCTCTCATTTGCGGCTGCAAAGATAGCAAAAAAAGGATTATCTTTGTGTAACCACTTATTGGGATTGACATGAAGAAGAAAGTAGCTTTAGCTCTTGCCAGCGGCGGACCGCGCGGGTTTGCCTTTATCGGCGCCATAGAAGAGCTCCTCTCCCGCGGATATGCAATCACTTCCGTTTCCGGGACATCGGCCGGGGCGCTGGTAGGGGGCATTTATGCCGCAGGGGGCCTCCAGGCCTTCAAGGAGTGGCTCTACGGCCTGGACCCGGTAAAGGTTATGTCCCTGATGGATTTTTCCATCAGCAAGAACTATCTGGTGAAGGGAGATAAAGTAATCAAAGCCATCAAGGAACGGGTTCCGGATGTGAGTATTGAAGACCTTCCCATCCCCTTCACGGCCGTAGCTACGGATCTTTATACCGGCGAGGAGGTACTTTTCCGGGAAGGGCCCCTTTTCGACGCCATCCGGGCCTCCATCTCCATCCCGTCCATGTTCCGCCCCGTCAAGTGGAAAGGTCGCACCCTGGTGGATGGCGGCATGGTGAACACACTCCCGCTGAACCGGGTTCAGCGCACGCCGGGAGACATCCTGGTGGGTTTCAACGTGAATGAAATAGATGCGGCCGAGATTCAGGGCTTCCTGGACAGCCGCGCCGCCCTGATGGAAGGGAGAGACGGAATGCCCCTCCTCTCCCGCATCCAAACGGACCTCCAGGCCTTCCGCCTGAATGCCGACGGCCGCAGTGAGCGGCTCCCCGTGAATGCCGATGACAACTTCGCCTCCATCCTCCAGCGCAGCTTCGGCATCATGAACTCCACCATCGCCCGGATGGGTATTGAAAACTGTCCGCCGGAGATACTGGTGAGCCTTCCCTTCGACTCCTATCACGGTGTTTACGGTTACACCCACGCCCCCGAAATCGTCGAGCGCGGACGGGCCCTCATGGCCGAAGCGCTGGACACTTATGAAGCTGCCTTATGAAAAGAATCCTTCTTCTGCTACTGTTAGCACCCGCCCTGCTTGCCGCACAGCCGGCCATGCACCCCACGCCCCCGAGAGTACCTGATTTCGTGGTATTTGCGGGCGACACCATCCGTCTGGACCGGCAGGATTTCCGGGAACGGATGGACCGGGAACTCATCTCTTTCACCTACATGCACACAAACTCCACGCTCATGCTGCGCCGGAGCCGGCGGCTGTTTGGCTTTGTGGTTCCCCTCCTGAAAGAGCAGGGCATTCCGGAGGATTTGAAATACCTGATGGCTATTGAGAGCAATCTGGACCTGCTGGCCGTTTCGTCCACGGGGGCATCCGGCCTGTGGCAGTTTACCAAGGCCACTGCAGCCACTTATAAGCTGGAAGTATCGGCCGAAGTGGACGAGCGTTTCCATCCGGAGAAGGAGACCCTGGCGGCCTGCCAGTACCTGAAAGATGCGTATAAGAAGTTCGGCGACTGGATGACGGTGGCGGCCAGCTATAACGCCGGCCAGGCCGGCATAGCAGCCCGGCTGGCCGAGCAGCAGCAGACATCGGCCCTGGAACTGTTCCTGAAGGAGGAGACTTCCCGCTATATGTTCCGCCTGCTAGCCTGCAAAATGCTCTTTGAGAATCCCGCCGCCTTCGGATACCGGCTGAATCCCCTGGACCAGTACCCTCCCTTCCCCAGACGTACGGCCGTCTCGGTCTCCGGTGCCGTGAACTGGGTGGACTTTGCCCTGCAGCGCGGCACCACCTACGCCGCCCTCCGCGAGGCTAACCCCTGGATCCGCGACACCAAACTCACCAACAAGGCCGGGAAGACCTATTGGGTGTTGGTGCCGTAACTTTTGTTGCGCTCCTACTCTTTGTCGATACTTTTGAGGTTCATGTGCAATTAGCCGTGTAAACGGATTGCAATTGCATCTGCCCGGTCCCCGTGGACCTGGTCCACCATATGTTTGGACGTGGTCCCCCTCATGTTTGGACCTGGTCCAATTTTAGGGCTTGGACCAAGTCCACCGACTATGGCCTACAGCCCCCTGGAAGGCACACTCACTGGACTTAGTCCAAGGGGTAAAATGGGACCTCGTCCAAAAGTGTCCGACACTACGTCCGCTTGTGCCCTGGACTTAGTCCGTAACATCAAGCGCAAATCCTAGTGACTTTAAGCGACGGGGTGTTCTTTCCGCGAATGCGGTTGGAATGCACTATAGGGCCTGTTTTGTGGAATGGCGGCAAAACAAGGAGGAAGCCGCTGCATATGTGGTGGTGAAAGGACATGGCATTACGCGAAAAAGATCTAAAACGCGTAACTAGACGTTCAGAACGAAAACACAAAGATTTGCTGGGAGGCCTTATCAGTTTGTTTTTTTATTCTTTTTTTGTAGCTTTGCCATTACGATACTCTCGGAGGAGTATTGAGACATATATAGCATTTGCTACCTATTCGGTTGCCCGAAACCTGAGAAATTTCACTAGTCAAACCGGATAAGCCAGTGAATGTCTGCGCTTGGGCGTGGACTGGACTTATCTGTTGACAAGGCTTTCTCAGGGCCGCGGGCATGGATATTTGAAGGTCCATGCTTTTTTGTAACCCCAAAAGACTGAATCGAGAAAGCAGGACCAACCCCCGGAAGGGAAACAAACAGAGCAAGTTTTACCTTAAATTGTGTTTCATTATGAAAAGAATCCTTCTTACTGTCTTTGTGGCCTTCTCCGCCATTCTGTCAGCTTCGGCCCAGTACTCCGTTCCCGAGGTTTTTGCCAGCAATCCCGAGCAAGTGGTACCCGGACTCAAGTATTCCAAGTTGAAGAAAATCTACACTCCCCAAAATGCGGACTATCTGGCTGAACCTAAGTATGGGACAGGCAGAGCCTGGCTGAACCTGCTTGTACCGGGCTTGGCGCAGTACACCATGGGGGAGGCCGGACTGGGCACGTTGTTTCTGGTTTGCGGGCTACTGAGTGAGACTGTTACCTCAGTGGCGATTTATGACTTATTATCGGAGGGCGATCTCGGTTTTATATCAAACTATAATAATGGTCATTATGATTATAACTATGCGATTCCCCTTGTCAGCTCTGCTGTAATGATCACCAACTATGTCCTCTCCATCTCCAACGCTAAGAAAATAGCCCGCGTCAAAAGCCAGTACGATTATGACCTGAAGAAACTGGGGTGGCAAGTTACCTTCCAGACGGTTCCTTTCGTCACTCCTGTCCTGACCGGAAACCATGTCCAGGCGGCTGCGGGCATTACTCTCGCCATGCAGTTCTAAATAGTTCTTCGCGTGGCAGTTAATTGATTGATTAACTATTTTTATTGTAACGGACGGGGCCGTTATTAACCCCGTCCGTTACAATAATGCGCTCACATTCATTCAATCATTTACGTGCCACGGCCAGCCTTCTAAAAGAGAAGGGCTGACGAATAACGGCTATGATTGTTTGCAAGGCAGCTATTGTTTTATCCCGCATTTGTATATATCTTTGCAAAAAAGATATATATGGAAACTCTTGTTGATAATAAGCGAAAACTGATTGATATCAGGATGCCGGTATTTGTTACGCTCAGCGAAGAAGCACAGAGGCAACAATTATCTCTTAAGAGATTGATTGAGCTTATGTTGGAAAATGCGGCCGCAGAGATTGAGCGGGAACATCCCCGTTCGTTTACCGTCAATGAGAAGATTCGCCGGCTAATCGGATCGGCCAAACCCCAAGGTACTGATCTGTCCGATATCCAAGATGACCGTCTTCAGTACCTTCTGTCCAAATGAAAGCATTTCTGGATACCAATATCCTGCTGGATCTTTTATTGGAAAGAGATGGGTATGAGGCTTCTGCCCGGATTCTTCAGTTACGTGATGAAGGAAAGGTCAATCTCTGCGTCTCTATCCTGACCATGGTAAATGTAGCTTACGTTTACAAAAAAAGCGTCGGCCAAAACGTGGTAATCCCCAATCTGAAATGCCTGTCGGACATTGTAACTGTACTTCCTATGAACAATGAAATGCTCCAGCAGGCCCTGTATCTGGAAGGAAAAGATTTTGAGGATATTCTTCAATATACATGCGCTATACAAAACCAGTGCGATGCTGTAATCACCCGAGACGTGAAAGATTTCCGAATCCATCACGGGTTAAAAAACATAGCGGAATCTATCCCCGTTTACTCCCCGGACAGTTTCTTGAATCTGTTTACGACTGGAACGGCCGATAGGTTCACATCCTTCCGAAAGTAATACACCCCATAATCCAGGGTGCCGGTTTCCGGAACGGAAATCCATTTGGCCGGCCAGGTGCAGGTATGAAGGTCCGGCTGTGCCCAGGAAAGCGGACAGGCCAGCAGTAAACTGAGAAGAAGGAAAAGTGGTTTCATGCACAAATTTACTAAATAATTGCTATATTGCGGATATGAAAAAACTGATAACTCTTCTTCTGCTTTTCGCCGGCAGTTTTGTACTGGCCCAGAATACCAGTACCGTATCCTTCAACTTGAATTATGAAACCGACCTTACCCCTTCACCCGTTACGATAGAGACCGGACGTATGCTCCCGGCCGATGCAAAGCCCTCCCCCAGCAGGGAAGGTTACCGCTTTGGCGGCTGGTACACCTCCAAGGACTGCCTTCCGGCGGAGGAATGGCGTTTTGGCAACAACGCCAGCTTCTTTGTGGCAGCCACGGATTCCATGAAAGTGGAAAAGGATATGACCTTGTATGCCAAGTGGGTGTCGCCCAAATCCATACGTACCGTAGAAGAGCTGGATGCCATCCGGGAAGACCTCTATGGCTGGTACGTGCTGGAAAACGATCTGGACCTCTCCGGCATCGCCAACTGGGAGCCCATCGGCTGTTATGAAGGAGACTATGAGTTTGCTCCCTCCGAATGGTGGCGCCACGCATTCAAAGGCATTTTCGACGGGCAGGGCCATACCATCCGGGGCCTTAGCATCACGGAACTCCTGGCCGACAAGGCCGGCCTTTTCGCTACCCTGGCCGATGGAGAAATCTGCAACCTGACTATGGAAGACAGCCAGCTGTGTTTCACGGCAGAAAGGCCCTATGTAGCCCCGCTGGTGGGCATTATCAAGCAGGATAAAGGCATTGCCGCCGTCCGGGGCTGTCAGATTACAGGCACGGTAATCAAGGTAAAGACCATTAACGAGGAAAGCACCTTCCACAGCTTTACCGGGCTTTGCTGCGGCATCTGGGGCGGTATTCTGGAGAACAATACCGTAAGCGGTACCATAGATATAGAAATGGCCGGAAAGGGCGGCGGAGAGCTTTACGTAGGCGCCTACGCAGGCGAAGCCTATAATGATACCCGCAACTGCACCTCCCATTTTGATATCAACATCCGCTTCTCCCAAGCGCAGGTTAACGAATTCAAAGCCTTCATCGGCGGACTGCAGGCATCGGCCACCAATGTGGAGAACTGTACGGCCCGGGGCAGCATCATTTTAAGCGGGGAAAGCGGAAGCCAGCAAATTTACATCGGAGGACTTGTGGGCAGCGAAAGGTACGGCACTGTGTCCGGCAGCACTTCCGACGTCCGCATCACCATGGAAAACACCGGCTTTGCCCAGGTGGGCGGCATAGTGGGTGAATTCAACGCCACCTACGGCACCATGGGTTCGGCCTTTGGCGTGAATACCACCCAGATAGAAGCGTGCACTTTTGTGGGAACGCCCGTCTTCAAAAATGTGGGCACTCCTGTCTTCGGCGAAATTGCCGGTGCTGGCGAACCGGCTCCCCTCACCTCCTTCTGGGGCCCGTCCATGAGTTACAAAATAGAAAACTGCAACTATCGTCCATGAATATGAAAGCCCAGCTGATTGCCTTTCTTTGCCTGACGGTGCTGGCCTGCACCCCCAGGCACAACCACGAGGATCCTTTGGCCGGAGCCAAGTGGATTGGTACATCGGACAGAGTACTCTATGCCGATTTCCTGGCGCAATACATGATTTCGGCCGATATCACCATCACTGACAGGCGGTCGGCCGCATCCCTTCTGATGGGCGGCAACGACCCGCGCTTGATGAATGCCGATTTGAATATCATGGGCGTAGCCAACGGTAAGGACGAGTCCTACGTGCGCGTGGAACTGGACCACAGGCATAAAAGTCTAAACGTTTACAGGACGGGCTACACCCGGGAAGATGTGCCCGGGAAGGTTTTCCAAAGCCTCCCGCTGGCCGACAGCCTGCTGACGGACCGGCCAGCCAAGCTTACCGTAGCCGTCGTTTACAGCGAACTCCGCATTCTGCTGGACGGAGCCTATATCGGCCAGGTGAATGTGGGTCCGCTGGGCCATGGCGGGGACTACATTGCCTATCCCCAACTGTCCCATGTGGGCTGGCTGGTGGAAAAAGGGAACAAGGCCAGGGTGAGTAAGCTGGAGGTGCGGGAAATCCGCGGGCCCAATGCTCTGTTGTACAGCCATGAGGGGATGGCCTCCGCGGCAGAGGACCAGTTCGTCCTCACCGACCCTTCCCACGGAGGGATGCCGGTGCTGCGCAGCAGCTTCACAGTCAGAAAGAAAGAGATTGCATCGGCCACACTATATGCCACGGCCAGAGGCATTTACGAAATAAACATCAACGGCTGCAAGGTAGGAGACGGTTTCTTGACGCCCGGCCTGTCGCAATACAACAAGCATCACTATTACCAGACTTATGACGTGACTTCCCTGCTCAGACAGGGGAAGAACGACATCCTGGCCTCGCTCTCCGAAGGCTGGTGGTCCGGCGACATCACTTACGGAGGGGGCACCCGCAACTACTTCGGAGACCAGCTGGCCCTGCTGGCCTGCCTGGATGTGCATTATACGGACGGCTCCTCCACGGTAATGGTTACCGATCCCTCAAAGTGGGAGGTAACCACCGACGGACCAGTTGTTTACGCCAGCCTGTTCCAGGGTCAGGTGACGGATGCCCGGAAGGACTTGGCCGATGCCTTCTGGCGCCCAGCGGAAGAAATGGTGCTGGAAGGCCATATCTCCGATTCCACCTTCGGGCAAACAGCTCCCCGTACGGACGAATACGACAATTGGCAGCTGGTTCCGCAGACGGACCCCTCTCCCAGCATCTTTTCCGTACTCACCGCTCAGAGCGTGACGGAAGTGCGACCGGGGGTCTTTGTGTACGATATGGGCCAGAATATGGCCGGCATCCCCAGTGTTACCCTCAGAGGGCTGCGGGAGGGGCAGCAGCTGCGCTTCCGCCATGCCGAAGTCCTGTACCCGGAACTACCTGAATATAAGGGCAATGAAGGCATGCTGATGCTGGAGAACATCCGGGGTGCCATGGCCCAGGATATCTACATGGCCTCCGGTGCCGATGAGGAACTCTTTGAACCGCACTTCACCCAGCACGGATACCGCTATCTGGAGATCAGCGGCATCGGCCAGGCTCCGGCACCCGAAGATGTAAAAGGCCTGGTAATTAGTTCCGTACAGGATTTCACAGCCCATTACGAGTGCAGCAATCCCCTGGTGAACCGCCTTTGGGAGAATATCCAGTGGTCCATGCTGGGCAATTTCATCAGCATTCCCACCGACTGCCCCCAGCGGAACGAAAGGATGGGCTGGAGCGGAGACCTGAGCGTCTTCAGCCGCACCGCCACCTATCTTTCCAACGTGGACGCTTTCCTCACCCGACACACCCAGGCCATCCGGGACGTACAGATGCCTGACGGGCGCATGCCGGATGTGGCGCCCCTGGGAGGTGCCTTCGGCGGCCTGCTTTGGGGCAGCGTCGGCATCACCGTTCCCTACGAATGCTATCGGCAATATGCCGACACGGCCATCCTGGAACAGAACTATGAGGCTATGAAGCGATATATGGAGCTCATGGCCGACCAGTATATTGAGAAAGACACCGGGCTGATGACCCAGGGGAACCGGATCTTCGGCGGTCTGGGCGACTGGCTGGGTCCGCAGAACGGCCAGCTGGACAATACCGCCATCTGGGATGCTTACTATATCTTCGACCTTGAGATTATGGCCGAAGTGGCCCGGGTTCTGGGCTTTTCCGAAGATGCCATGCTTTACGGGAAACGCCTCAGTGACAGAAAGAAAGAGTATGTGATCCGATACCTGGATCCCGTTACCGGCCGATTCGTCGCCTCCGACTACATAAAAGGCAAGGAAGGACAGCAGATCCATGTCCAAAGCAGTTACGTATTGCCGCTGGCTTTCGGCATCATTGAAGACGAAGCGCTTCGCGGGAAAGTCCTGAACAATCTGGTAGAGACCATCCGGCATCCTGGACGCAGCGACAATGGCATCTACTGCCCTCCTTATTCCCTGATGACCGGCTTTATCACCACGGCCTGGATCAGCAAAGCGCTCAGCGACAACGGACGCAGTGACATGGCATACAAGCTGTTACAGCAAACCTCCTACCCCAGCTGGCTGTATCCTGTAACCCAGGGAGCCACCTCCATTTGGGAGCGGCTGGACTCCTATACAAAGGAAAGGGGCTTTGGCGGAAACAACTCCATGAATTCCTTCAATCACTATTCCTTCGGTGCCGTGGGCCAGTGGCTGATGGCCTATTCCCTGGGCATAGACAGGGATCCTTCGGCACCGGGCTTCAAACACTTTGTTCTTCATCCGGAGGCCGATCCTACCGGGGAGATGACCTGGGCAAGGGGCTGGTATGCAACCCCTTACGGATATATTACCAGCAGCTGGAAACGCAGCGGCGGTAAAGTGGAATATGTATTCACCGTCCCGGAAGGCTGCAGCGCTACGCTCCGCATCCCCGGCATCCCGGAACAGGAACTCTCCGCCGGACAATACACTTTTGCTTTATGAAACGTCTTCTGATTCTCGCGTTTGCCCTGGCTCTGCCCCTGACGGCTTTGGCCCAGACGCACGCCCCGGACTCCGCCGCCCGGGCACAGGCCATCCAACAATACCTGGCTTCCCTTAAACCGGAACCGGAGAATCATATCCTCCTGCCTCAAAACGGCCCCGCAACAATGCGCATCGCTGTTTTCGGCGGTTCCCTGTCTGTGAACAAGGAGTCCGATGCAGCCAAACAAATCTGGGCCGATAAGTTACAGGCCGAAGTCACCACCTACGGCGTGGGAGGAGCAGGCTTTTCCATCGACCAGGGCTGTACCCTCCAGAAGCAGGTGGACGCAGCCGGCATTTACGATATCTACGTACTCTGGGCCTCCACCAATGACTATACCAACAGCCGGGAATGCGGCGAATGGACGGACTACACGGCCTTGGACGGATACGATGAACGCAAACTGCACACCCAGTGCGGCGGCATCAAC
>Ga0265298_10000132_pt1 | contig 111313 bp, 105 predicted proteins | sample AusTroGonzalo_MG_3_FD_193486 | JGI IMG/M metagenome (GOLD analysis project Ga0265298, IMG submission 193486) | Bovine rumen microbial communities from tropical cattle in Woodstock, Queensland, Australia - Gonzalo_01 | ecosystem: Host-associated > Mammals > Digestive system > Stomach > Rumen ...
GGATGGTTATGCACAATCATCTTATTTCGATGCTGACTATGCCAGATACGGAGTGGGGAAGAAGACGGCGCTCGACATCGAAGATGATGCTGCCCGGGCGAATTGGAACGGCACCTGGCGCATGCCGACGAAGGCCGAGTGGGAATGGCTGCTGAACCAGGATAATTGCACCTGGGAATGGACCGATAATTACCAGGGGAGCGGTGTGAAAGGTGCGATTGTTACCAGCAAGATCGAAGGATATATAGGAAACCAGATATTCCTTCCCATTGCTTACTGCCGGTCCGATAAGGCAATGATTACGGAGTCCATTGAAGAGGGAACAAGTCGCTACTGCTACATGGGGGGATATTGGTCTTCCAACCTGCACAACGGAGCGGACAGCATTGGGTCTATCCTGATCCTTTTGGCCGACAAGACCTCCTCGTATAGAACGTCGAGTATGAATACAGCCCTTCGCTACAGGGGATTAACCATCCGTCCGGTTTCACAATAGAAAGTTATGCATACGAAAAACCATAGAATCCTCCTTGCAGGCTTGCTCGGCGCGCTGTTATGGTTGCTGCCCCTGGTTTTTACGGCCTGTGAGAACGCCCACTCAGATATCGACATTACCCTTCGGCGGGATTACAGCGAGATTGTCGCGTCCATCAACAAAGTCGACCAGTCGCTGACGGAGAAACTGCGGCTGATCGAGGCGGCGGTGGCCGACGGTTTCGCCGATGTCACGGCGGCGCAAGAGCTGGTGCGACAGGCCGTGGCGTCGCTCGACGGCACGCTTTCTGAGAAACTGGCGGCCGTGGAGACGGCGATGAAGAGCCAGACAGCCGGCCTGGCGATGAAACTCGAATTGATCGAGGCGGCTGTGGCCGGCGGTTTCGCCGAAGGAAAAACGCAGCAGGAGCTCATCGGAAAAGCCATCGAATCGCTCTCCGGCACGACGGACGAGAGACTTGCACAGATCGAAGGCGCCGTGAAAAACCAGACGGCCAGCCTGGGAACGAAGCTCGGGCTGATCGAGGCTGCGGTTCAGGAAGGACTGGCTGACGAGCAGGCCGGCCAGACACTGTTGCTGCAGGCCCTTGAAACATTGGACGGCACGCTGGGCGAGCGGCTTTTGGCCATTGAGACAGCGGTGAAAAGCCAGGCCGCCAGCCTGGCGGCCAAGCTGGACCTGGTCGAATCGGCGCTCGACGCCGGTCTGGCCGACACGCAGGAAGCCTTGTCGCTGATCCGGCAAGCCGTCGAGAACCTGGAGGGTACGCTGGCAGAGAAACTCGCTGGCCTGGAAGTGGCCGTAAAGAGCCGGACGGCCGGACTGGAAACGAAACTCGGACTCATCGAAACCGCCGTCAAGGAAGGCTTTGCCGACGGCCAGTCACAGCAGCTTTTGTTGCGTCAGGCAGTCCAATCACTGAACGGAGCGGCGGAATCCCGGCTCGCCGCCATTGCGGGTGCCATCGGGAATCAGGGGACGACACTTTCGTCCAAGCTGGCGCTGATTGAAGCGGCTGTCCGGGAGGGCCTGGCGGGTAGTCAGGAGAGACAGGACTTGATCCGGACCGCGCTTCAGACACTCTCCGGTACGCTGGATCAGAAGCTTGCGGCCATCGATACTGCGATGATGAACCAGACGGACAGCCTGACGACGAAGATGGGGCTGATTCAGGCGGAGTTGGAACTGGGACTTGCCAGTGAAGCAACGGCCCTCGGACAGCTCGGAACGGCCATCACGTCGCTGGCCAACAGCTTCGACGACCCCGCTTCCGCGAAAGGCGTGGCGCAGGTCATCGCCGCCATCGACACGGCGCTGTGTGTGGATGGCGCCGTCGGCAAGGCCCTTGCCGCCATCGACACGGCGATCATGAACGCGCCGGACTATACGGCCGCATTGACGGCCATGGAGAAAACCCTCGAGGAACTTGACAGGTATACCGGTCATGCATACGTGGATATGGGAAGCGGCTTGAAATGGGCCACGATGAATGTCGGCGCTACGCAACCGGTTGATACCGGATATTTCTTCGCCTGGGGCGATACGACGGTGAGAGCTGAGTACACGTGGGTTACCTATTGGGATGGAAACGGAACGGACTTCAATAAATATGGCACCGGCAAGAAGCTGGTGCTTGAGCCCGAGGATGATGTCGCCCGGCTGAAATGGGGTGGCAGATGGCGGACGCCGTTATCCGAAGAATGGAGGTGGCTGGATGGACATACGACCAAGACGGTAGTGGACAATTACATGGGGACCGGTGTGAAAGGGACGCTCCTGACGAGCACGGTTGATGGATTCACGGATCACAGCATCTTCCTTCCCTTTACTGGCAGGATCGATGGCACGACGATTTCGGATGATCTGGCAGAATTTTGGACGGCCAACCTATCCGTGAATAACGGAGAGAACGCCATAATGTACAGTTTTGACAGCCGATGCATTACGGGTGCCATTTATCGATGCAAAGGTCTTCCTGTCCGTCCTGTCGCCTATTAGCAATCCTTTCGAGTATGCATACGAATAATAATAGATTCTTTCCTGCGGGCCTGCTCGGCTTCTTGTTGTGGCTGATGTCATTCTCGCCGCTCGCCTTCACGGCTTGTGACAACCCGCAGTCAGAGCTTGCGGTCGATATTAGCTTGTCATCGGACTTCCGGGGAATCGCCGAGGCGATCAGGAGCGGCAGCCTGTCTTTGGCGGAAGCCCTGTCTCAAGTTGAGACGGCGGTGACCAGTGGCTTTGCCGACCACGCAGCTGCACAGCAGCTATTGCAGCAGGCCGTCTTTTTTATGAGTGGCACGGCGGATGAGAAACTGGCCGCCATTGAAGCGGCGGTAGGGAGCCAGACGATCGGACTGGAGACGAAATTGGGTCTGATTGAGGCGGCCGTAGCCAACGGTTTCGTAGACGCCGCTGAGCAGCGGGCACTTATGGGTACGGCACTTTCAGCGATGGCTGGCACGGTCGGTGAAAAACTGGCGGCTGTCGAGGCGGTGGTCAATGGACAGACGGCCAGCCTGTCATCCAAGCTCGGGTTGATTGAAAAGGTCGTGAAAGAAGGCCTGGCCGATGAAAAGGTGGGGCTTGACTTGTTGCAGAAAGCAATCCAGGCACTCACGGGAACGGCTGAAGAAAAGTTGGCGGCCATGGATACGTCCATGATGAACCAGGCGACGAGCCTGGCAGCGAAACTCGACCTGATCGAAGCGGCTGTCAAAAGTGAGCTGGCTGACAATAAAGCTGCCCTGGCGTTGCTGCAGCAGGCTGTCGGGCACCTCACCGGTACCTTGGACGAGAAATTGGCGGCCATCGATTCGGTGGTGCAGGACCAGCAGCTGGACCTGGATACGAAGTTGGAACTGATAGAAGCGGCGGTGACCAATGGTTTCGCCGACTATGTGGCGGCACAGGAACTGCTGCTGCAGGTGATTCAGAAACTGGAAGGAACGGCCGAAGCAAAGATGGCAACCATCGAAGCGGCAGTCAGGAGCCAGACCTCCCTCCTTTCGTCCAAGCTGGCGCTGATCGGGACGGCGGTGAACGAAGGTTTTGCGGAAGATAGCTTGCAGCAAGGACTGATCAGAACGGCGCTCGATGCACTGAACGGTACGGCGGAAGAGAATCTGGGCGCCATCAACGCTGTCATGGGTCTCCAGACGACGGGCCTGGCAACCAAACTGGAAACCATCCAGCTAACCCTTGCAGACAGTCTGGCCACTGCACGGGAGGCTTTGGGCTTGATTCTCACGGCTGTCCAATCCTTGCAGAAGAGCCTGGACGGCACCGACCCGAATGTGCGGGCGGTTGCCGACAATGTACTGTCGCGCCTCCGCTCCCTCGATGCGACGCTGGAAGACCAGTTGGTCGAAACCCTCTCGCGCCTTACCGATGCAGTCAAGGCCCAGAACCAAAAGGACTACAGCGCGATCTTGACGGCGCTCACACAGGCCGTCGAGGAACTCGAACCGGAGGCACCCGTCCTTGTGCTATCCTCTTCATGCATAGAAGGAGACAAGATATGGATTATGTCAAGGGGTTATATAGACTTCCCCTATTCCGTGATGTCGGAGGGCAACTACCAGATCGAAATTACCTGTCCGCGGGATTCAGGCTTCACCTATAGTCTTTATCCGGATAAAACGAATCCTAGTAAAGGGAAAATCCGCCTGACGGCAGGAAATATCGTCAATGGGGAGATGACCGTGCAGTTCACGGTCACCGACGGTCACCGTTCCAGCACGCAGACGTTCTATTACAAAGAGCTGGTCTTGGAGATGACGTCTGAGGAGCAACGGTGGGTCGGGTATGAGGGCGATACCGAGGAATTGCTGTATCGGACCAACGTGTCCTGCCAAGTGGCGATTCCGGACTCGATCAAGCCCTGGGTCAAGATCGTCAGCAGCGGAGACAAGGGCGATGATCAGTACATCAAGATCGAAGTCGCCCCCAATTATGGCCATGGCCAATACCGCGAGGGCCAAGTGTCCATCACGGAATTGTTGACGCACAATGCCCATACCCTTTCTTTCTACATTAAACAGCCTGGAACATCCATCATCAGATTCAGGGATCCGAACCTGGAGGCGATGCTGGTGGCGAATGAGAAGGTCAATATCAACAGGGATACCTGTATCACCTGGGCCGAGGTCAAGGAGGTCCGGTCTCTGGAAGATATGTTCGGCGAACATCTGAAGACGGGTGCGGATTATACATCTTTCAATGAATTCGAGAATTTCACCGGTATCACCGACATTCCGGCGGGGAGTTTCCACAACTGGAAGAATCTGAATTCCATTTACTTGCCTTCAGAAATCAAGACGATCGGCGGCGGATTTGGGGATATTGACGGCCCATTCACGGAATGTCCCAAGCTCGATACCCTCAGAGGCAAGTACTGTGTCGACGAAAAAGCTTTGGTATACAATGGACAATTGCTCAAAGTCGTCGAATCGCTCACCCGCTTCACGATTCCGGATAACGTTTCGGCCATCGGCAGCAAGGCCTTCTATCAGTCGAAGATCAAGGATATCACGTTCCCTTCATCCGTGAAAACGATCCGAGATCATGCCTTCGAGTATTCGGACATCGAGTCCGTGACGTTTGCGATGTCGGGTGCGGATCCCGGGACGGCAACGGCCTATGTGGATTCCCTGGCAGAAAATGCTTTCGTCCATTGCTTCAAACTGAAGGAATTCAACGGTCCGACGAAGACGGGCACGAATGCGCTCCGGGTGACCCCGGACAAGCTGGGCATGTGCTTCGACACGACTATGTGCGCCTTTGCCATGGGAACGAACCAAACAACCTTTACCATATCCGAAAACATGGGTATCAAGAAGCTGGCTGATGGCCTCTTCGACGCCCAGAACGGAAAAGAGAAAGGGGCGGTGCAGTTGCGTGAGGTAATACTGCCTGCCACGCTCACGCATATCGGTCATCAGGTTTTCCAGAGCCAGGCCAATCTCTCTTCGGGAGAGGTGTTGAAGCTCTATTTCAAGGGAGAGAATCCGCCTGTCGTGGAGGGCGATGCCTTCAATAACATCAATAAGAAAGCGATTACGCTCTATTATCCTGCTGTCTTGAATAGTGACAACACAGTCAATACGGCTGCGACGAACGAGCGGAAAAGCCAATTCCGGACGGCCATGAAGAAGGATGAAGACTTTTTCAATTTCGAGTACTACAGCCCCTCTGTGTCGAATATCAGTTTCGCGGACAGTAAACTGAAGGCAGCGCTCATTGCCAAGGGCGTCGATACGGATCAGGATGGCGAGATTTCCCTCGACGAGGCGGCGGCGGTCACGTCGCTGGACTCCCTTTTCGGACCGGGGCTGTATAACGGCCAGCTGGACGGCCACAAGTGCGCATACACCTCTTTCGACGAATTCCAATATTTCACCGGCATCGACACGATTCCGGCCGGAAGCTTCCATAACTGGGTCAATCTGACCTCCATCACGCTGCCTTCCAGCATCACGACCATCGAGGGTGGTCATGACGGTCTCGACGGTCCTTTCGCGGAATGTCCCAAGCTGGAGGTCATCAAGGGCCCGTTTACCGTGAACGATCAGATGCTGGTGTATAACAAACAGCTGCTGAAAGTCGCGGAGACGGCTACCAGCGTCACCATTCCGGCAGGCGTGGAAATCATCGACACGAAGGCCTTCTACAAGTCAAACATAAAGAGTATCACGATCCCTTCGTCCGTGAAGAAGATCCGCGACCATGCTTTCGAATATTCGCAGGTCGAGACCGTGGCGTTCGCGATGACGGGGACGAACCCCCAAACGGCCACGGCTTATGTCGATTCCCTCGCGGAAACCAGCTTTGTCCATTGCTTCAAGCTGAAAACCTTCAAAGGGCCGGAGAACGGAACCTCCACGGTCCGGGTGACGCGCGACAGGCTCGGTCTGTGCCGGGATACGACCCTGTATGCCTTTGCAATGGGATCGGGGCTTGTCGACTACGCCATCCCCGAGTCGGCGGGCGTCAAGAAGCTGGCCGCCTACGTCTTCAGCGCGCAGCCTTCGACCTCTTCCGTGAACCCGGATCCGTCGGCGGTGCAGTGGCTGAAAATCGGGCTTCCTTCCACCCTCACGCATATCGGGGATCACGCTTTTTCATGCCAGAAAGCAACACCAAAGATGGAGGTCTTTTTCAAGGGTGAGAATCCGCCTAAGGCGGATGCCGGTGCGTTTGACAATACATTAATAAAAAGGGTCATGGTGCCCCCTGTCAAAAACGGCGACCAGGTCGATATTGAAGCGACCACTGCCAGAGGACATCAATTCGAGAATGCGATGGGAGGTGACAACTACTTTTCTCCTAGCTACTACCCTGTCTGGCCCTTTGCCGAAGGAATTCCCATGGTCGCAAAGATTGCGGCGAAGCAGGGGTATGTCTGTGAAAGCAATTCGGGCAGCAGTATTCCGGGTCAATGGAGTGCTTTCGGTCAAGATACTGTCGCTGTCCTCTACACGGTGGAAGGGGAGAATAAACGGGCCCATGCCAGGGTTGCCGCTGTGGATGCCAACGGCGCAGCTACCATCTCCTTCGTCGTGGATTACAAAACGATGAATGTTACCTCCAACACAACCTGCCAACTGGTTTATCCGCCCCGGGCGGTCAATGACGCAAACACAGGCCCGAAAGACTACAATGATATGTCGGGTAGTCAAACAGGAGACAAGTCTAAATACCTCGACGTCCATATAGGCTCCGGTAGCTTCAATACGGCAGGAGCCCCTTTCCTGACCATCAATACGCCGCTCCATCCGATTTATTCCATCGTCATTATTAATCTGGCCAGTGGTAAGGAGACGGAACTTTCCATTAAAGACGCGAATAAGAATCCAGTGGTTACGATTAATGGAAGCATTGGCGGGCTGCCAGATGGGAGAGAAACTTACTATTTCTCCATGCCTGCCAGTAATACCAACAGTATGTATCATATTTCAGGAAGTAAAGGTCAATGCTCCATTTCGGTGCCGACGAGCAGTTCCTATACCCAGGCCACTCCCGCTGGCTATGTCTTCCCGTATACCGTGACTTTACAACAACAATAAAAAGCCCGGCTTTTCCAAGCCGGGCTTTTTCCCGAGACCCCGGATCAAGTCCGGGGTGACGCTGTTTCGTCATGCCGGGCTCCGACCCGGCATCTCTCTATTTGAACTTCGCGAAGAAGTCGTTCCCCTTGTCATCCACCAGGATGAAAGCGGGGAAATCTTCTACGGTAATCTTCCAGATGGCCTCCATGCCGAGCTCCGGGTACTCGACGCACTCGATGCTGCGGATGCTGCTCTGGGAGAGCACGGCCGCTACGCCGCCGATGGTGCCCAGATAGAAGCCGCCATGCTTTTGGCAGGCATCCGTCACCATCTGGGAACGGTTGCCCTTGGCAATCATCACCAGGGAGGCGCCGTGATCCTGGAATTCATCCACATACGGGTCCATGCGGTTGGCCGTGGTGGGGCCCATGGAGCCGCAAGGCATGCCAGCCGGTGTCTTGGCCGGACCGGCGTACAGGATGGGATGGTCCTTGAAGTAAGCGGGCATATCCTCACCGGCATCCAGGCGGGCCTTGAGTTTGGCGTGAGCGATGTCACGGGCCACAATGATGGTTCCCTTCAGGTTTACGCGGGTACCGACGGCATATTTGGTCAATTCGGCCCTTACGGCGTCAATGCCCTTGTCCAGGTCGATCTCTACGCCCTTGGGCCCTTCGCCCGGACGGCGCAACTCTTCCGGAATGAGCTCGGAAGGATTGGTGTCCATCTTCTCGATCCATACGCCGTCGGCGTTGATCTTGGACTTGATGTTGCGGTCGGCGCTGCAGCTTACGCCCATGCCGATGGGACAGCTGGCGCCGTGGCGCGGCAGCCGGATGATACGGATGTCGTGGGCCATGTATTTGCCGCCGAACTGGGCGCCCAGTCCAATCTTCTGTGCCTCTTTCAGGAGCTTCTCTTCCAGGTCAATGTCACGGAAGGCACGGCCGGTCTCGTCACCGGTGGTCGGGAGGTTGTCGTAGAATTTGATGCTGGCCAGCTTCACGGTGAGGAGATTCTTTTCGGCCGATGTGCCGCCGATGACAAAGGCAATGTGATAGGGAGGACAGGCTGCCGTACCCAGCGAACGCATCTTCTCCACCAGGAAAGGAATGAGGGTGCCTTCATTCTGGATGGTGGCCTTGGTCATGGGGTAGAAGTAGGTCTTGTTGGCGCTGCCGCCGCCTTTTGCCACCATGATAAAACGATACTCAGCGCCACATGTGGCTTCAATGTCAATCTGGGCAGGGAGGTTGCACTTGGTATTTACCTCGTTGTACATGTCCAGGGGAGCGTTCTGGCTATAGCGAAGATTTTCCTGGGTATAGCAGTTGAACACGCCCTTCGAGAGGGCTTCCTCGTCTTCAAAGCCCGTCCAGACCTGCTGGCCTTTTTCTCCGTGGATGATAGCGGTACCGGTGTCCTGGCAGAAGGGGAGCACGCCCTTCACGGAAGTTTCGGCGTTGCGAAGGAACTGCAGAGCCACATACTTATCGTTGTCGGAAGCCTCAGGGTCACTGAGAATCTTTGCCACCTGCAGGTTGTGAGCGCGGCGCAGCATAAACTGGCAGTCGTGGAAAGACTGCTGGGCCACCATCGTGAGCGCCTCGGGCCTGACCTTCAGCATCGGCTTGCCTTCGAAGTCGCCGACCGAGACCCAGGCCTCGGAACCGGGAATCTTGTAGTACTCGGTGGAGTCCTCACCGAGCTGGAACATAGGAGCGTATTTGAATTCCATAAATGTATGTGTGTTTTTTACAAAAAATCGAAACAAATATACAAAAAAACTACGTTGTGGAAGCCAACCGGCAAGGGTAACTTTGTATATCGAAATATGACGTCATTCTTATGAAAAAACGAAAAGTGTATCTCTCGCCATTATGCGAGGCCATCGACATCCAGATGGGCAACCGTCTCATGACGGGTTCTCCGGGCGATCCGGAAGGTGATATTCATAAATTTGTGTTTGGTGGTGACCCTTGGGAGGACTTGCTGGTATGAAAATGATGAAAGCATTATTCTATGCCGTGTCCGTGATGATTGCCTTCACGGGCTGCAACAGTATCGATCTGCAGACCGAGGAGCCGAACGCTCCCCAGGAATGGAAAGTAAGCATCCAGGCCACCAAGGGAGATGCCAGTGGCCAGACCAAGGCCCTCAGCGAAAGCGGCAGTACCATTACGGCTTCCTGGGAAGCCGGAGATGTGGTCTATATTTGCAACACGGATTATAATTATGGCGTACTGACGGCACAAAGCAGTGGCACTTCGACCCTCCTCACCGGATCAATCTCAAAAACACCGACAGTGGGGAAACAATATACCCTGCGTTATCTCCAGAAAGGCGAGAATTATCTCTATCTGCCCAACCAGAAAGGATCGTTGGCGGATATCGCCAAGAACCATGACATGGCAGAGGCGACTGTGACGGTGAAAAGCATCAATGGAAATGAAGTGACCTTTGAAGAGACGTCCGTCCAATTTGAAAGTAAAATCAGCATCACGAAGTTTACATTCAACCGGAGTATCAAGGACGTGACCGTTTTCTGCTCCAACTTGAAGACGTATGTACGACCGAATTACACTGCCAATTACGGTTTCGTCAATGTCAATCCCGATGAAGCGACTTCGACGGTTTATGTGGCCATGTCGACGCTGGAAGACAAGAAGGCCGTTTTTCTGTTTCTGGCAAAAGGCGAGGATGGTCTCTACTATATAGCGGCTAAGAAAGCGCAACTGGAAAACGGGAAGAATTACGCGGCGACGGTTGCGCTGACTGCCATGCCCGACCGTGTCGATCTGGGCATCGTCAGGGATGAGAAACCCACATACTGGGCTACGAAGAATCTCGGGGCCAACCGTCCCGGTGAAGTAGGTAACTACTATGCCTGGGGAGAGACATCGCCCAAAACCACTTACTCCTGGGACAACTATGCTTGGGGAAAGTATTGCGCTGTCACCAAGTATAATCCAGACCGCTCGGACCAGGGTACCGTGGACGGACGTGCATATCTGCTGCCTGAGGATGATGCCGCTACCGCCGCCCTGGGTGAGGGATGGCGGATGCCTAGTTATGACGATTTCAATGACCTGCTGAACAAATCGAACGTAGAACAGCTTCTTTCCTTCGCAGATGGAATATGGGGCTATTGTTTCCACAGCGTAGTGGAGGGATATGAGGGTAAGTTCATCTTCATTCCGATGACGAACGGGTATTATAAGGATGATGTCTTAACAAGTACGCTGGCATGGCCTGATAAATTCAATGGTGGTGCTTACTGGTCCAACAAAATCGATCAGGTTTCATGGACATCAGCCTCTTTTGCGAACACATTGAAATTCTCAAACAGTATTTACTCATCGCCGGAGACATCCATGATGGATCGTGCTTACGGTCTGGCGGTCCGACCGGTATATGTGCATTAAATAAGATGCCCGATCAGGTCGGGCGTGGGTTGGCCTGGTGGAGCGTTCAGTGTTTCTTGTGGCGAGATGCTTCGAGCCACAAGAGTTCTGAACGCGCCTCAGGTAGCCCGGCCTGAGATCCCGATTACAGGTCGTTCCGCATGAGGAACTCCTTCATGAAGGGGTTCAGGTCGCCGTCGAGGACGCCCTGCGTGTCGCTGGTTTCCCAACCGGTGCGGAGGTCCTTGACCATCTTGTAGGGATGCAGCACATAGGAACGGATCTGCGAGCCCCACTCGATGCGCTTCTTCTGCCCTTCTAGCTCGGCCTGCTTCTCCTGGCGCTTCTTGAGCTCCAGGTCGTAGAGGTGCGACTTGAGGATGCGGAGGGCGTTCTGCCGGTTGTCGAGCTGGGAGCGGGTCTCCGTGTTCTCGACCGTGATGCCGGTGGGGATGTGGCGCACGCGGACGCCCGTTTCCACCTTGTTGACGTTCTGGCCGCCCGCGCCGGAAGAGCGGAAGGTGTCCCACTCAAGGTCGGCCGGGTTGATCTCGATCTGGATGGTGTCATCGACCAGCGGATACACAAACACCGATGAGAAAGTGGTTTGGCGCTTGCCCTGTGCGTTGTAGGGAGAGATGCGCACGAGCCGGTGCACGCCGTTCTCGGCCTTGAGGTAGCCGTAGGCATAGTCGCCCTCGAACTGGATGGTGCACGACTTGATGCCCGCCTCGTCGCCCTCCAGCAACTCCGTGACCGTCATCTTGTAACCGTTGCGCTCGCCCCAGCGGGTGTACATGCGCATGAGCATGGACGACCAGTCATTGGCTTCCGTTCCGCCCGCACCGGAGTTGATGGTGAGCACGGCGCCCAGGCTGTCGCCCTCGGCGCCGAGCATGTTGCGCATCTCGAGCGCCTCGAGCTTCTCGACCAGGGCGGCGTAGGCGGCGTCGATGTCGTCGGCCGCGTCTTCGCCGAAGTCGAGCAGCGTCTCCAGGTCGGAGAGCCCCGCTTCGAGGGCGTCGTAACCGTCCACCCAGTATTTGACAGCCGACACCTCCTTCATGAAGGATTCGGCGGCCTTCGGGTCGTCCCAAAAGTCAGGTGCAGTGGTGCGGGCTTGTTTTTCAGCTAGATCGTTGCGTTTCCCGGGGATGTCAAAGAAACCTCCCCAACGTCTCTATCCGCTGTTTAACCGTTTTAATCTCTTCCGAGGTGATCATACATCCGTTTTATTGCATCGTAGCCATATCCGCGTCCCAGCGCGTAGCGGAAGAACTTGGCTTCCTTGCGGACAGGGTCTTCCTCGCGTGCGAGCGCTTTCCACTTGGCGCTCAGCACCTGCTCCATCCTGGCGTCGGCGGCGGGGCCGTCGATGGCCTCCAGCGCTGTGGTGATGGCGGGGGCTTCGATCTGTTTCTGTTGCAAAGCTAACTTAATTTTGAGATTTCCCCAACCCTGCAGCGCACTTTTGTCGCGGGCAAAGGCCCGGGCGTAGCGCGCGTCGTCGAGATAGCCTTCGCGGCAGAGGGTTTCCAGTATCTCGTCGGCCTGGCTGGCCGGCAGCGAGGAGAGCTTGCGCCGGATGTCGCTCCGGCAGCATTCGCGGGAGGCGCAAAGCCGCATCATGCGGCCGAGCAGCTTCTCTTTGTCCTCCATGCGTCAGAAGTTGTAACCGATGCTTACGTAGGCGCCCACCTTGCCGGTATAGTTCGACCAGAAAAGATTGGCTGCGATCGGGCCGATGGCGGAGTTGTAGGCGTAGCCGAGGCGGGCTCCGATGATCGGCTTATGGTCAAGGATCGTCTTTAAATTCTGGAAGTCGCGGGCATAGGCCCCGGAAAGGAAAACGTAGTGGTTGTCGAGGAACCGGTAGCGCGTATCGAGCGAGATGCTGGTCAAGACGTTCTGGAACACGTGCGTGTAGCCGAAGCCAAGGTATGGCAGCTGCTGGTCCATGTAGCGTCCGGCCAGTGTGCCGCCCATGATGTTGCCGTGGATCAGCGGGATATTGTTGCCGAAGAGGATTCGGTTGTCGAGAGACAACAGGAGTGCGAAGCGATTTCCGAACGGAATAACGCCGGTCAGGTGGAGCTGTGTGCTGAGAAAGTTCTCGTAATCGCCGAAGATCCGGTTGAAATAGTAGGAAGCCAGGCCGTTGAACTGGAATCCCCGCGTCGGAAAGTCGGTCTGGTCGAGCTGGTCCACCTGGAAGCGGGCGAAAGCGGAGAAATACTTGTCGCGCGTGAGGTCGATGTCGTAGGTCGGGAGGGTTTCGGCTTCGGAGAGCAAGGTGTTGTAGTCGAAAATGTCGAAGCGCCCGCCCAGTTCGAAAGCGATATCCCGGATCTTGGCGGTGGCAAAGGACACTTTGAAGGTATGCTCCATAAAATCGAGGTTGCTCCGCATCCCCTCGTTCAGGATGTTGAGGTCCGAGTGGCGGAAGGTGTAGTTGAACCGATACTTCGCCATCGAGCGGAAGACATAATTGTATTGCAGGCTTGCCTGCATGTTGTAGGCAAGCTTGGCCGTGGCGTTGAGCTGAGAGCCATAGAGGGCGTTGGCGTTGATACCGATGTCGAGCAGCACGGCGGCGATTTCTTCGCTGTCGAAGCGGACGCCCACGCCCAGCATCGATTTGCGGCCCGGGACGAAATTGAGCTCCAGGTCATACGGTGCCTCCTGTCCATGAAGCAGATAGGTAACCGATTCGAAAGCTGAGGTGTTGTAGAAGCGTTCGATCTCCGATTCCAGTTGGCTGCCGCTGATGCGAGCGCCCGGTTTGAGACAACTTTTGCGAAGGAGCATCTGGGCATCCTTGGCCGAGAGGCCATTGAAATAAACGCCTCCCAGCGTGATGGAGTCCCGGTCCATGCGGAGAGCCTTGCGATATGGAGGTTGGGTCCGGATGGGGCCGATGAACTGGCCTTCGGAACGGTTCAGCCACTCTTTCATCGCCTGGAGTTCTCCTTCCTTGGCCCGAGCGGCGGCCTCGCCATTGTTGATAAGGGTACGGAGGCTTTCATTGTCAAAACTCAGGACGCCGTAACCCTTGGTGCTCGGCTCAATGAGAATGTCGGTGTCGGCAATCGCGGCTGCTAGTTTAGTGTCGAGGAAGAGATCCAGCATCTCGCCGAGCATGTCGCCGATGTTTTCTATGTCGGTGGGTTCCTGGTCTTCCGGCGCACCGAGTTTTACGCCGATGATGATGTCGGCGCCCATCGCCCGGCAGACATCCACCGGGTAGTTGTTGAGCGTGCCGCCGTCAACGAGCACCATGTCGCCCATCCGCACCGGCGTGAAATAGGCGGGAATCGCCATCGAAGAACGGATGGCATCGACAAAATGGCCGCTGTGGAAGTGCACTTCCTTCTTGCTGATCAGGTCGACGGCCACGCATGCGAATGGAATCGGCATCCGGTTGAAGTCGAGTGAATCCTGATAACCCACCGAGAGCCGTGTGAAGAGATTATATACGTTCTGCCCGTTCACAAGTGCCATCGGGATATTGCTCAAGAAAGAAGCCTCCTCGGGCTTGCGCTGTGACCGGGCCCCCAGTCGGCTGTAGTCGCCGGCGCCGAAGGGGATCCGGAGGAGGAACTTATTCTGGAACTGTTTGCGATCGAAACTGCGGTCGCCACGGGAGATGCGGTCGCTCATCACCACATTCCAGTCCTGGGCCATGATCAGCGAATCCAGTTCGCTGGCGGAATAGCCGATGGCATAGAGGCCGCCCACGATGGCACCCATACTGGTGCCGACGATGAAGTCAATGGGGATGTTGTTCTCTTCCAGAACTTTGAGTACACCCACGTGCGCCGCTCCCTTGGCGCCGCCGCCACAGAGCACGACGCCCACCTTCGGACGCTGTGCGAAGGCGGACAGGCTCAGGACCAGCAGCAGGGAAATGGAAAGGATTCGTTTCATGGCTATTTAGAAATCATAACCGAGCGAGAAATGGACACCCACCCGTTTCGAAATGTTCGACCAGTGGGCGATTACTTTGATCGGTCCGATAATCGTGTTGATGGAGTAGCCGGCGCCGAAGCCATAGTAGTGCTCCATCATCCTGAATTCTGGCAGCGGCCGGGTCCAGTTGAGCATATAGTTGCCCATCAAGGTGAAATAGTGCTGTTTGAAGAGGTTGATGCGCAGGTCAAGGCGGGCGATGTCCACCCGGTCGTAACAGAGGAACGTATGGTTGATTCCGACGAAGGGCATTTGCCAGAAGAAATGGCGCCCGGGCATATATCCACCGACAATATTGGCGAAATACCGATAGGAGGGACCGAACATCCAGCGGTTGTATGTCTGGGGAATGAGGGCCACCCGTTTGCCGAGTGGAATAGCCGCTTTCAGGTTGAAAGTAGGATCGAATCCCCAGGTCTTGGATTCAGGTTCGAAACGGGCATTCCCGAGAATGTCGATTTTCACGCCCCGGGTAGGAAAATAGGTCTCGTCCATGCTGTCGATACGCCAGGTAAGGAAGCCCTCCAGTAACTGGTTGGTGAAGTCGTATCCCACAACTGTCTCTCCCTGCTTGGCCTCGATGACCCGGCAGGCGAAGTTGGTATACCTGAAGCCCAGGTCAATGTCGGCTTTCGACCAGCCGGTGACCTGGTAGTCGGCTTGCGCCGCAAATATGTTGTAGCGGTCGGTATAGGAGAGGGAATATTTGTAATATTCTCTTTGGCTTTCTTGAATCCGCATGTATTCGTAGAAATCTATGCTGTTGTGGCTGGCTGCCACGGCCACGTTTATGCGGGTAAGATTGTGGAAGGTATAGCCATAGCGGATCAGGCCATTGGAATTGGCCCCCAACTCTACTTCAAAATCGAGCTTGTGACCGAAAAGCTTGCGTTTGTTGAGGCTGAGGCCCAGCAAGATGGAGGCCATTTCCTCGCTGTCGAACCGGAATCCGAGGGCGGCCTGGTGGACACGTTGAGGGGTCAGGCGTATATCGAGCTGGTAGCCTTCGTCTTCCGTGCCGCGCACCCGATAGCCAGCCTTCGTGAACGTCTTGGTGTTGTAGATGATATCCATGGCTTTGTCCATGTCCGGTCCGGAAATGACCTTGCCAGGCCCGATATCGGTCCTGGACAGCAGCCATTTCATCTCATTGGCATCAGTACCCTGGATTCCGAGGCTCTTGATCAGCACTGTTTCAGCGTTGAGATTGATGGCATGTGGCGGCCGCTGCCGGGTGGATTCGGGATACTCCCTCAGGTGTGCGGCCAGCGACTGGAGCTGGGGCATTACCCTGTTTCCGGCAACCAATCCGCTGTCGATCAAGTTATTGACGCTCCTTTCGTCAAAGGCGAGTACGCCGAATTCGCTCGTATTGGGTTCAATGATGATGTCGGAGGCAGCGCGGCCGGACTGGTATTTCTCTCCGTTCATGATGCTGAGCATCGAGCCCACCATTTCCGGGATGGTCTGGTCGGTCTCTCCTTCCAGCTTCTTCTTGAAATGGTGCAGGTCGACAGTGATCACATAGTCCGCGCCCATGGCCTTGACCACGTCGACCGGAAGGTTGTTGAGCATGCCGCCGTCCACCAAATACCTGTTGCCCACATGCACAGGTGCGAAATAACCGGGGATCGACATGCTGGCACGGATGGCCGTGACAATGTCGCCGCTGTGGAACACCACCTCCTCCTTGGTGTTGAGGTCCACCGCCACGCAGGCGAAGGGAATCGGGAGCGAGTTGAAGTCGATGTCATCCTGATAGCCCACGGAGAGCTTGGTGAACAGCTGGTCCAGGTTCTGTCCTTCCACCAGGGCGGCAGGCATGTTGCGCAGCAGGCCTTTCGGGCGTCCCCGCGGCGCTTCGGTCTCCTCGCTCAGGCTCTGCCGGTTCATGAAAGGAAGGGTGATCAGGTACCGGTCGTTATCTTCCTTGAAGCCATAGGACACGTCCGTCCGGGACACCTGGTCCCTGATCAACAGGTTCCAGTCCAGGGATCGGACCAGGGAGTCCATCTCGTCGGCTGAGTAGCCCAGCGCGTAGATGCCGGCCATGATCGACCCGATACTGGTGCCGACAACGAAGTCGACCGGGATGCCGGCCTCTTCGATCACTTTCAGGGCACCGATGTGCGCCAGGCCCTTGGCACCGCCGCCGGACAGTACGACGCCCACCTTGGGGCGTTCTCTCTTCGGGGTGGATGTTGTATCTCCCTCGGCGCGGAGCACGGGAGTGAAGACCAGGAGGAGCAGGGAGGCGATCAGAAGACGTTTCATAGTGGTTACTTTTTCAATCCTTTGCCTGCGAGCAGGCCGCAGGCGGCCATGATGTCTTCGCCGCGCGAAGCGCGGAGCGTGGTGACGATGCCGGCGTTCTGCAGGCGGGCCTGGAACGCGGCGATGACTTCGGGTGACGAAGTCTGGAAAGGGGTGTCGGGGATGGCGTGGAAGCGGATCAGGTTGACCCGGCAGGGGAGTCCCTTCAGCAGCCGGACCAGCGCGTCGGCATAGCGCGGGCTGTCGTTCATCCCGGCGAACATGGTGTATTCGAAACTGACGCGGCGCTGGCCGGAGAAATCGTACTGGCGGATGAGCGCGACCACTTCCTGCAGCGGCCAGGCTTTCTGGACGGGCATGATCCGCTCCCGCTCCTGCGGGAAGGGGTTGTGTAGGCTCACGGCCAGGTGGCAGCGGCTCTCGTCGAGGAAGCGGCGGAGGTTGGGCAGCACTCCGATGGTGGAGAGCGTCACGCGCTTCGGACTCCAGCCGAAGCCCCAGTCGGCGGTGATGATCTCCAGCGCCTTGGAAACCTCACCCCAGTTATCGAGCGGTTCGCCCATGCCCATGAAGACGGCATTGGTGAGTTGGTCGGCCTCGTCGATGCTCAGGAATTGAGAGAGGATCTCTCCGGCGGTGAGGTGGCCGTGGAAGCCGCCCCGGCCCGTCATGCAGAAGCGGCAGCCCATCTTGCAGCCGATCTGCGAGGATACGCAGACCGTGGCGCGCGCCATGCCCCCCTCGGAACCGTCCTCATATTCCGGAATCATGACGGTTTCGATGTATTTGTCTGGACGCGATGTGGGGAAAAGGTACTTGCGGGTGCCGTCGCGTGAGGTGAAGCATTCCACCGGATGCACGCGTCCCACTTCATAACGCTCGGAAAGGGTGGCGCGGGCTGCCTTGGAGAGATTGGTCATCTCGTCGATGCCGTCCACCCGCTTCTGGTACAGCCACTGTGCCATCTGCTTCGCAGTGAAGGCGGGCAGGCCTTCCTGCGATGCGATTTCCCGGAGTTCGGGCAGCGTTTTTCCCAGCAGCGTCTCTTTCATGGCATACCTCGGTATACTATGCAAATTTAAGATAAAACGCGCGAAATTCGATACAAAATCGTATCTTTGCGGATAGACGGAACGTGTCAGCGATCCATTAACCATTAAATCAACAAAGTATGGCAAAAGAAAATGAAGAAATGAATGTCGGCGCAGAGAAGAACGCAGAGAAGTTGAAAGCGCTGCAGGCCACCATTGCCAAGATCGAGAAGGATTTCGGCAAGGGGACCATCATGAAGATGGGAGACCAGCCTTCGCTGGAAGTGTCTACGATCGCGACAGGATCCATCGCCCTCGACCATGCCCTGGGCATCGGCGGGTACCCGCGCGGCCGCGTCATCGAGATCTACGGCCCTGAATCGAGCGGCAAGACCACGCTGGCCATCCATGCCATCGCCGAGGCGCAGAAGCAGGGCGGCATCGCCGCCATCATCGACGCGGAACACGCGTTCGACCGCAGCTATGCGGTGAACCTGGGCGTCAATATCGATACCCTGCTCATTTCGCAGCCGGACAACGGCGAGCAGGCGCTTGAAATCGCGGACAACCTCATCCGCAGCGGCGCCATCGACATCATCGTCATCGACTCCGTGGCCGCCCTCACCCCGAAGGCCGAGATCGAAGGCGAGATGGGCGACAACAAGGTGGGCCTGCAGGCACGGCTCATGAGCCAGGCACTCCGTAAGTTGACGGCCAACATTTCCAAGACCAATACATGCTGCATCTTCATCAACCAGCTTCGCGAGAAGATCGGCATCCTCTTCGGCAACCCCGAGACCACCACCGGCGGCAATGCGCTGAAATTCTATGCATCGGTCCGCATCGACGTGCGCCGCGTCACCCAGCTCAAGGACGGGGACGAAGCCACCGGCAACCGCACCCGCGCCAAGATCGTCAAGAACAAGATGGCTCCGCCGTTCAAGAAAGCGGAATTCGACATCGTCTTCGGTGAAGGCATCTCGCACATCGGTGAGATCGTGGACCTGGGCGTCGAGCTCGACATCATCCACAAGAGCGGCTCGTGGTTCAGCTACGAAGACGCCCGCCTGGCACAGGGCCGCGATGCCGTGAAGGCGCTCCTGAAGGACAATCCGCAGCTCGCAGACGAGATCGAGGCGAAGATCCGCGAGAAACTCAAAACCGTAAAAGATTGACAATTTAGCAGATGGGAAAGATAATCCTGACCGGTGACAGACCCACCGGACGGCTTCATATAGGTCATTATGTCGGTTCGCTGCGCCGTCGCGTCGAACTCCAGAATTCCGGCGCCTTCGACAAGATCTTCATCATGATCGCCGATGCGCAAGCTCTCACCGACAATGCCGACAACCCCGAAAAAGTTCGCCAGAACATCATCGAAGTGGCGCTAGACTACCTCTCGGCGGGCATCGACCCGGCCAAGAGCCACATCCTGATCCAGTCGCAGGTGGCCGAGCTCACGGAACTGACCTTCTACTACATGAATCTCGTCACGGTACAGCGCCTACAGCGCAACCCGACGGTGAAGCAGGAGATCCAGCTGCGCGGTTTCAATGATGCGGAGGGGGCCGACAACAAGGCCGGCACGCCGGTCGGATTCTTCTGCTATCCCATCAGCCAGGCAGCCGACATCACCGCTTTCCAGGCGACCACCGTGCCGGTGGGCGAAGACCAGGAACCGATGATCGAACAGACGCGCGAGATCGTGCGAAAATTCAACGCGACCTACGGCCCGGCCCTCACCGAGCCGGAAATCCTGCTGCCCGACAACGCGGCCTGCCTGCGCCTGCCCGGTACTGACGGCAAAGCGAAGATGAGCAAGTCGCTGGGTAACTGCATCTATCTGTCGGACAGTGCCGAAGAGGTAAAGATCAAGGTCCGCGGCATGTACACGGACCCGGGCCATCTACAGGTCTCCGATCCCGGCAAGGTGGAGGGCAACACGGTTTTCACCTATTTGGACGCGTTCTGCAAGCCCGAGCATTTCGAGCGCTTCGGGGAATGCTTCCACGGCAAGAAAGTGAGTTTCGACTTCAAGAACCTCGACGAGGTGAAGGCGCAGTACCGCGCCGGCGGACTGGGGGACGTGATGGTCAAGAATTTCCTGACGGAGGTGCTGAACGACACGCTGGAGCCGATGCGGCAGCGCCGCAAGGCCCTGGAACAGGACCTGCCCTACGTGTATGAGGTGCTGCGCAAAGGTACGGAAGTGGCCCGCGCCGCCGCCGCCGAGACGCTCTCTGCTGTCAAGCGCGCCATGAAAATCAATTATTTCGACCCCGACGTGCTGGACGAACTGGTACGTGAGCAGTCGTTGAAATACAATAAGAACTAATAATCAATACTTTTACAGTTATGAAGAGATTTTTTGTCGCGATCCTCGCTATCGGCTGTCTGATGGCTGCTCCCGCCGCCCAGGCGCAGAGCTATTATAAACTTTCCCATCCCAATGAAATTTCCGCCAGCTTTGGCTTTTCCCTGCTGAACTCCGGCATCGGAACCGTCATCAATAAAGTCGATGACTTGAACAAATGGCTCGGCATTGACCAGGAGATCCAGGTCAGGAGCGGCGGTACCCATGGCGTCATCAACCTGGGTTACAACTATCAGCTCAACAAGGTGGTTTCTGTCGGCGGTGCCATCGGCCTGAACAGTCTCAGTGTCAACTTGAAAGACAACACTGGCAAAATTACCGCAGCCGCTGCCAATGTCTGGATGCTCATGGGTACCTGCAAGCTCGACTGGTTCCGTACCCGCTCCGATATCTTCGGCATGTATTCAAAGGTCGGCCTGGGCGTGATGGGTATTGGCGGTTCGCTGATGGAAGAATTCCACAAAACCGTCTGGCTCCCCACCGGTCATCTTTCTCTCATCGGCCTGGAGGTCGGAAGGGGCTTCAGCGGCTTCATGGAACTCGGCATCGGTATGCAGGGCATCGCCCAGCTCGGTGTCCGCGCCAGATTCTAAACGAATTTAACCTATGAAAAAACACTGGTTCATCCTGTTGGCGCTTCTGCTGCTGGCACTGCCGATGCAGGCACAACAGTCCTACAGGCTCTACCATCCCAACGAAATTTCCACCAGTTTCGGATTCTCGCTGATCGATTATGGCGTGAGTATGATTGACAAAGCCAACCTTACTTATGTCGATCCCGAAACTGGCCGGATCACCGGCATCCACAGCGGTGGATCGAGGGGTGCCTACAACATCGGGTATTCCCGCCAGCTTAATTGCTGCATTTCTGTAGGCGGCTCATTCGGATTCAACCGGACCAGCATCAATGGAATCATCTATAATGCGAATCTGACCCTAGCTAGTGCCAACATCTATTCCCTGATGGGAACCGCCAAGTTTGACTGGTTCCACACGCGCAATGATGTATTCTGCATGTATTCGAAAGTCGGTCTGGGCGTAATGGTCGTACAGGGTATTGTCCTGCAGGGCCTGCTTAACGGTGCCTTCGTGGCCCCGACCTTCCAGACTTCATTCGTCTGCCTGGAAGTGGGTAAAGTGGTCTATGGCTTCATGGAACTGGGCATGGGCATGCAGGGCATCGTCCAAGTCGGTGTCCGCACCCGATTCTAAAATACCTGGTATCAGCGGCTCAGCTGGTCGTTACCCAAGACAATTCCGGAGAGGGCGCCTGTATGGGCGCCTTCTTTGATGGTATGGGTACCGTTCACGAAGACATGGACGATGCCGGCGGGGAACTGGTGCGGCTGGGCGTAGGTGGAGCGGTCGGCGATGGCGTCCGGATCGAAGACCGTGATGTCGGCGGCGTAACCGGGGACCAGTAAGCCTCTTTCCTTGAGTTTGATGCGCGAAGCCGGCAGGCCGGTACACTTCCACACGGCAGTGGCCATGTCGAGTACTTTGTCTTCCCGGACGAATTTCTCGAAGAAACGCGGGAAGGTACCATACGAGCGCGGGTGCGGAAGTTCCTTGCCCAGCGGGCCTTCCGGCGAATAGACACTGCCGTCGGACGCGGGCATCGAAAGCGGGTGCGCATAGATCTTTTTGAGGTTTTCCTCTTTCATGGCGAAGGTGGCCTGGTTGACCTCCAGTTTCTCCGAAATGAGCAGGTAGCGGATCATCTCCCACTCGTCCATGCCGGAAATCTTGCAGCATTCCGCGAGGTTCTTGCCGGCGTACACGGCGTTGGCGGGGTCATTGCAACCCGCCACGACCACTTGCTGCGGGCCGCCGAAACGTTCGAGGCGGCTGTAGGCGTAACGCTTGATTTTTTCGCAGGCGGCCTTGTCGTTGAGGCGGGCATAGATATCCTCGCTGGTACCGTCCCGCAACTCGATGGGAATGAACGAGGTAAAGCCCGTGGAGAAGGCGGTGTAGGGATAGCGGTCGAAGGCAATGTCGATGCCCTCGGCACGGGCGGCGTCGATCTTGCCCAGCATCTCGTCGATCTTGTCGAAGTTGGCGGGATTCTGCGCCTTGAGGTGCGAGATTTCAAGCCGGGCACCGGAACGGCGCGCCGCTTCGATGGCCTCGTCCATGGCTTCGAGCACATGGTCGTCCTCATTGCGCATGTGGATGGTATAGAGCGCATTGTGCTGCTTCACAGTCTTGTTGAGCTCCACCATTTCGCGCGTGTCGCAATAGCAGCCGGGCGCGTATTCCAGTCCGTATGAAAGGCCGATGGCGCCTAGTGACAGCTGGTGGTCAAGGATGGCGCACATCTTCTTGAGATCCTCGTCGCCGGCCTTCACGTTGTAGGGACCCACCACCGCTTCCCGCACGTCTCCGTGGCCCACGAGGCTGGCGTAGTTGATACCGATCTTGTTCTCGGTGAGCCGCTGGTAGAAGCCGTCGATGTCGCGCCAGGCTGGTCCGCCGTGGCGGGGCCGGTCCTTGCGGCCCTCCCAGGCTTCGTCGGAGTAGACGAACGGACAGTATCCGCAGTTGCCTCCCAGGTCGGTCGTAATGCCCTGGAAAATGCGGCTGTCGCCCTTGGGCGCGTCGAACAGGTTGGTGTCGGTGTGGGTGTGGATGTCGATGAAACCCGGCGAAACGACGAGCCCATGCGCGTCGATCACCGTTTCTGCGTTGGTTCCCAGATCCTTGCCGATAGCGGCGATTTTCCCGCCGCGGATGGCGATGTCGCCTTCGATGGGTGCTTTGCCGTCACCGGCATGGATGACGCCGTTCTTGATGATGGTGTCGAAGGAACGCTTGGTCGACACCTTGCAGCCCGTCAGGCCTGTCAGGCCGAGAGCAGCGGCTCCCAAAGCTGAAGTCCGGAGGAAATCTCGTCTGTTCATGTTATTGCGTTTTAATATGTTCGGTTTGGAATGTCTTCATCTCGCCGGCTTCGTCATAAACCAGCAGCGCCTCAAGGTCGGGACGGCCGGCCAGGATGTCCCGCGCTTTCCCGGGCCCCACGACCATAAGCCAGGTGGCGTAGGCGTCCGCCGTGGTGGCGTCACCGGCCACGACAGTGGCGCTCAGGAGATTGTGGGTGACGGGCCGTCCGGTGGCCGGGTCGATGGTATGCGCGAATTTCTGGCCGTCCTCGATGTAGAACTTGCGATAGTTGCCCGAGGTGACGATGCCGCAGTCGGATACTTCGATGATGGCCTGCAAATCTTTGCCCTCCTCGTAATTGCCGTCGGCGGGCCGGTCGAGCCCGATGCGCCAGTCGTTGCCGGCGGGGTTCTTGCCCCGGCAGATGATTTCCCGTCCGATGTCCACGAGGTAGTCGGTGGCACCGAGTTCAGTGAGGTAGCTGGCGACGACGTCGCACGAATAACCCTGGGCGATCGCATTGAAGTTGAGCCGGATGCGCGGGTCGGCCTTGACAAGGTGGATGCCGTCCTCCCGCTCCTCCAGCGACAGGAGGTCCATGCCGACGAACTGCAGGATCGAATCGATGGCGGCCTGTGTCACAGTCTCTTTCTTCTGGAAGCCGAAGCCCCAGAGGTCGAACAGCGGGGCGGCAGAGGGGTCGAAAGCGCCGCCCGATTCTTCCCAGATCTCGCAGGAACGGTTGAAGCATCCGAGGAACAGTCCATTGAGGCACAGGTCTTCTCCGGCGTTGATGCGCGACAGGAGCGAGCCCTTGTTGTAGCCGCTCAGCGTCCGGTCGATGTCCAGCAGGATACTGTCGACATCGCGGCGCACGCGGTCCTCACGGACACTGCCGGGTATACGGCACGTCACATGATAGGTCCCGCCCTGGGCGAAACCTTCGAACCGGATGTAGCGGGGAGGCTGGCTGCAGCTGCCCAAAAACAGCGACAGGACGATCAGCAGGGGGAGAATCGTACGATGGTACATTTCTTGCAAATTTACGATTATTTATGCACCTTTGCAAGTTGAAAACAGAGAATCACCAGATGCGTCTGCCCCATAGAATTTACTGGATTGGCATCGTTGCGCTGCTCATCATGAGCATCGCTTCCTGCAAGAAGACCGAGGAAGAGGAAGTGACTCCGGAATCGATGTCCGGGAACGTCGTATTCGACATTCCGTATTATGTACAGAAAGGCGAAATCGTGACGATGAGCGCCTCAGGCATCATGACGCCCAAGGACGCCGGTTACAAGTGGTACATTACGGGGCTTTATTCCGACACGCTCCGCGCGAATACCGTCACGGTCCAGTTCCCCGACAGCATCGGTGTGTTCAACGTGATGGCCACGGCCTTCTCCCTGGGTTATTATACGACCGTCACTTCCCAGCAGGTCACTACCATCGATACCGCCTGGAACACCTCGCTCTCCGGCTTGGAAGATGCTACGGGCTACATCGTGGACGAACGGGACGGCCATGCCTACGGCTATGTGACTGTCGGCGACCGCGACTGGTTCAACCAGAATCTGGCCTGGCAGGGTTCAGGCGTGCCTTTCAAGGCTTCCCCGGTAACGGCAGGCCTCTTCGGCAGTTTCTACACCTGGTATGAAGCCGTGTACGAGGATGTGTGCCCGGAAGGATGGTCGGTTCCGACCGCGCAGGACTGGGAGGCGTTCGCTGCCGCCCTCGGCGGCAAGGAACTGCCGTTCATCGACAACTGGGCCGGCCTCGGCTCCAAGGCTTCTGCGGAAGCCCTTCTGAACGGTGACCGCATGTGGCCTTATTCGCCCGACAACACACACACCAACGATGTGGGATGGAATGCCATTCCGATAGGATACACTTTCTCTGTATCCTCTCCTGCAGAGTTCCAGGGGATGAACAAGTATGGCTGCTGGTGGAGTGCCACGGAGAAAGACGATGACCAGGCCTTCTTCCGCTATATCTGGTATGACCTGGGTGATTTCCCGATGAGTTACACGGGGAAGGATGACATGCGCGCCAACGTCAGGTGCGTTCGAATGCATCCACAATCTTAGTCACCAGCGGGTGCCTTACGATATCTTCCTTTCCGAATTCCACGATGCTGATTCCCTTGATGTCGCGGACGAGTTCCACGCCGCGCATAAGGCCTGAATCGGCCTTGTTGGGCAGGTCGATCTGGGTGGCGTCGCCCGTGACGATGAACTTGGCATCGCACCCCATGCGCGTAAGAAACATCTTGAGCTGTGCCAGCGACGTGTTCTGCGCTTCGTCGAGGATGACGAAGGCCCGGTCGAGCGTGCGGCCGCGCATATAGGCCAGAGGCGCGATCTGGATGATGCCTTCTTCCATGAAATTTTGGAGCCGCTTGGCGGGAATCATGTCCCCGAGCGCGTCATAGAGAGGCTGGAGATACGGGTCCAGCTTCTCCTTGAGGTCGCCGGGCAGGAAGCCGAGCCGTTCGCCCGCTTCCACTGCGGGCCGGGTGAGGATGATGCGCTTTACCTCGCGATTCTTGAGTGCACGGACGGCCAGGGCGATGGCCGTGTAGGTCTTTCCGCTGCCGGCCGGCCCGAGGGCGAAAATCAGGTCGTTGCGGTAGTACTCCCGCACCATCCGTTTCTGGTTGGGGGTCCGTGCCTTGATGGGTCGTCCTTCATTGCTGTAGAGGATGATGCTCTCGGATGCCTCGTCGGTGGGCACGGCGCCCGCCTCGGCACTGCGGTCGCTCCCTTCGAAAAGCGACTCCACGTCGTATTCGTTGAGTACGCTCTTGGTCATGCGCTTGCGGCGCAGGAGATTGATTTTGTCCTCGAAATCGTCGAGCTCGCTCTGCGGTCCCATCAGATAGATCTCAGCGCCTCGGGCGATGGCCTTGATCTTGGGGTAGTGGCTGGTGAGCAGGTCGAACAGCCGGTTGTTGATGCCGTAAATGTCGATAGGGTCGATTTCTTCGAGGAAAATGGTTTTCTCCATAGGATTGTATGCGGGGTTATAGGTTGAATTTCGAGCGGAGGGCATCCCATTCGCGGATCATCTTGTCGTAATCGCTCTTGTCGGACCACTCGTCGCGGCGTCCGATCCATTCGAGAATGGGGATGACGGTGTAATTGGCTTCCAGCATGCGGCGGCGGGAACACCAGGTGTAGGTGGGGTTTGCTTCGGCAATGGTGAGCGGACCGCCGTCTTTTCCGATGAGCACCAGCTCGTACAGCATGCCGATCTGCGTGTTAACTTCGCTCTGGTTGGACATGAAGTTGCCCAGGGAGTAAGCCGTGGCGTAAGGAGGTTCGAAAATGGCGGGTTGTACCACGTGCGGATGTCCGCCCACGATGGCGTCGACGCCGTTGCGGTGCAGGAAGGCCGCCCAGGCCTGCTGGCTGGCGGAGGGAAGGAGATGGTATTCCTCGCCCCAGTGGGGCAGGGCGACAATCAGGTCGGCACCGCGTTCGCGGGCCCGCAGGACGGCCGCCTTCACGTGCGAGGTGTCGAGCAAGTTTACGTGCCAGGGCGGCGGGACGGGGAGTCCGTTGGTACCATAAGTAAAGTTGAGGAAAGCTACTTCGTATCCTCTGATATTGATAATCAACGGGTTGGCTTCCAATTCCTCTCCTTCGGAGCGATAGATGCCGGTGAACGGGATGCCCATCCGGCTATAGATCGAATAGGTGCTGTCGATGCCAGGGCGGCCCTTGTCGCAGATATGGTTGTTGGCGGTCAGGAACAGGTCGATGCCGGCGCGCTGGGCAGCGAAGGCCAGGCTCTGGGGGGCGGAGAACTGCGGGAAGCCGGAGTAGGGGGTCACGCCGCAGGGAAACTCCATGTTGGCCACCACGAAATCGGCGGCTTCGAAGCGGCCTTTCACGTGGCGGAAGCAGTCGTCATAGTCGTAATCCGCGGGATTGTCGCGGTCTCCGCCGCTGCGCAGGGCGGCGGTCACCTGCGGCCCATGTGACATCACGTCGCCGATAAAGACGATCCGCAGGGTGTCGGGCCGTGCCGCGGCGGCGGACAGGCCATAAGCCAGGCAGAGCAGGAGGAGCAGCGACTTGCAGAAAGATTTGTCCATGGGGCTACTTTAGGTTGTAAAGTTACGCTTTTTATGAGTTTTTTATGCTATCTTTGTTCAATTAAGCGAAGTAACATGAGAAGGCTGTTTTCATTTTCTGTCATGTTGGTCTGCGTGCTGTCCCTGGCTGCGGGATGCGACTTCATCCGTGCGTCACTGGGGAAGCCCACGTCGGCAGACCTGGTCAAGATCAGTGACGAGATAAAGGCGCGGGAGAAATTCCTGCGTGACAGCATCGCGGCCGTCCGTGCCGCGGAGGCGCGCCTCGAGGCGAAAGAAGCGGCCGAGGAGGAACCCGCTCCCACTCCTGCACCTGTTGCCACTCCTGCACCTGTTGCCGCTCCTGCACCCGTTGCCGCCCCTGCAGCCCCGGCCGCTGCAACGTCTTCGCTGAAGAAGTACTATGCCGTGGCCGGTGCGTTCAAGCAGCCGGAAGGTGCGCAGCAATATGTGCAGAAGCTGCAGGAAAAAGGGTTCCAGGTCCACCTTTTCGACTTCAGGAGCGGCCTGAAGGTGGTCTGCATCGAAGGCAGCGATTCCATCGAAGATGTGAAGCGGGACATCGCTTCGCTCAAGGAGATGGCGCTTTCCGACTCCGATCCCTGGATTTACAACACGAATCAGAAACTCCACAAATAAAATATGAAGAATACCGTATTCACAGAGAAGCACATCGCGCTGGGTGCGAAGATGGCTCCGTTCGCCGGCTACAACATGCCGATCCAATATAAAGGCATCAACGAGGAACACGCCTGCGTGCGTGAGAAAGTGGGCGTTTTCGACGTGTCCCACATGGGTGAGATCTGGGTGAAGGGAGCGAACGCCCTGCCGTTCCTCCAGTATGTTTCCTCCAATGACGCTTCGGTGCTCTTCCCGGGCAAGGCGCAGTACACCTGCTTCCCCAACGGCAAGGGCGGCATCGTGGATGACTTCATCGTCTATTGCTTCAGCACGGAGAAGTATCTGCTCGCCGTCAATGCCGCCAATATCGAGAAAGACTGGAACCACCTCTGCGCCATCGCGCCGAAGTTCGGCATGAAGGTCGGCCGGGATCTCGTGAACGCTTCCGATGAGACCTGCCAGCTCGCCATCCAGGGTCCGCTGGCCATGGAGGTGATGCAGAAGCTCTGCCAGGAAGACATTCTCTCGATGGAATATTATACGTTCAAGCAGCTGACCGTGGCGGGCATTCCCGATGCCATCCTGTCGACCACCGGCTATACCGGCAGTGGCGGATGCGAGGTCTATGTGCCCAACCGATACGGCGACCAGCTCTGGAAAGCCGTCTTTGAAGCCGGCGCTCCGTACGGTATCCAGCCCATCGGCCTGGGTGCCCGCGACACGCTTCGTCTCGAGATGGGCTTCTGCCTCTATGGCAACGACATCGACGACACGACCTCCCCGCTGGAGGCCGGCCTGGGCTGGATCACTAAATTCAACGACGTGAAGGGGGATTTCATCGACAAGGAATACCTGCTGAACCAGAAAGCGGAGGGCCTGAAGCGCAAGCTGGTGGGCTTCGTACTGGTGGACCGCGGCATCGCCCGCCACGAAATGCCTATCTGCGATGCCGACGGCAAGCAGATCGGTCACGTGACCTCCGGCACTATGGGCCCGACCGTCAAGAAAGCGGTTGGCATGGGATATGTAGATGTCCCTTACAACAAAGTCGGCAGCGAAATCTTCATCGAGGTCCGCGGCAAGCTGCTGAAGGCCGAAGTCGTGAAGATGCCGTTCTATAAGAAGTAATTGAAAAGGATATTATCCATACTTTTTGTCCTGGAATTCTGTGCGGTGGGTCTCGCCGCACAGAATTTTGCTGTTGCCCCGTCGCTGCGTGAGCATGTGGCGGTGCTGTGTGACGAAGAGTTGGAGGGACGCCGTGCCGGGACCGACGGTGAACGGATGGCGGCCCGATACCTGCATGAGGCGCTCCGCGACGCCGGGGTCCTGATGCTTACGGATTCCCTGGGGCAGGACTTCACCATCACCAGCCCTTCCGGCGACATCCGCTCGCAGAACATCGTGGGCATCGTGGAAGGAGCCGACCCGGCACTGCGTGGCGAATACATCGTGGTGGGCGCCCGCTACGACCACATGGGCACCAACGTCCTGACCATCGACGGCGAACCTGTGGTGCAACTCTATCCCGGTGCGGACAACAACGCTTCGGGTGTGGCGGTGCTCATCGAGGTGGCACGGATGGTGGCGCAGTACCAGGGCCTGTTCCGTCGTTCCATCCTCTTCGTGGGTTTCGGTGCCGGCGAACAGGGCATGGCGGGCTCCTGGTATTTCGTGAACCGGGCTTTCGAGCAGATCGGCCAGGTGAAGGCCATGGTCGACCTGGACTGCCTGGGCCGCAGCGGCGACGGCCATCCGCTGGCCGTCTATTCCCAGCTGGCGAAAATCGATTTCAACTACTTGCTGGACCAGACCGCCGCACAGCCGGTGACCCGGCTGCCCGTCCTCGCACAGGGCGTGGTCCGGTCGTCCGACTACCTGTCCTTCTATGAACGGAACATTCCGGTGTTCCATTTCACGACCGGCACGGCGCGGGAACACCGCACCATCAAGGATACGCCCCGGCTGCTCGACTGGGATGCCATGGAGGCATACTGCAATTATCTGTACCACTTCATCCTGGTGCTCGCCGACGTGGACGAGATATCGTCGGCGGATGCCGACGCGAAATCTTCCCGTCCGGAGCGGGTCTATGCTGCTTCCGAATGTGATGTAAGGCCGCAATTCTTCCATTCCAACGAGAACCATTTCCTCCAGAGCTGGGTCTACAAGTACCTGAAATATCCGCAGAAAGCCATCGAGCAGAAACTGCAGGGGCAGGTGCTGGTCAGCTTCATCGTGGAGAAGGATGGCAGCGTGACGAATGTCACGGTGGAGCATGGTATAGACGACCTGCTCGACGATGAGGCCATTCGCGTGATCGAGGTTTCACCGAAGTGGATTCCGGGCCAGATCAAGGGCAATAAAGTCCGTACGCAGATCGTCATTCCCGTCGAATTCCGCTTGTCCTCAAAGTGGGATATAGGTTTGAAAAAATGACTATCTTTGCGCCAAATTTCACAAGCGCAAAAGCATAGTTTCATGGAATACAACTTCGTCGACATTGAGAAGCGGTGGCAGGCCTATTGGGCCGAGCACCACACCTTCGCGGCCAAGACCGACCCTTCCCGTCCCAAGTATTACGTGCTGGACATGTTCCCGTATCCTTCGGGCGCCGGCCTGCATGTGGGACATCCGCTCGGCTACATCGCGAGCGACATATACAGCCGCTACAAAAGGCTGAAGGGTTTCAACGTGCTGCATCCGATGGGATACGACGCGTTCGGCCTGCCGGCGGAGCAATATGCCATCCAGACCGGCAAACATCCCGCCGAGACCACCGAGAAGAACATCGCCCGCTACCGTCAGCAGATGGACCGCATCGGCTTCTCCTACGACTGGTCGCGCGAAGTCCGCACCTGTGATCCGTCTTACTACAAATGGACGCAGTGGGCTTTCCTGGAGATGTTCAACCACTGGTACAATCCGGAGACCGACAAGGCGGAGCCCATCGATACCCTGATCGCGAAGTTCAAGGCCGAGGGCCGCTGGGACAGCCTTTCCGAGAAAGAACAGTCTGACCTCCTGATGCAGTACCGCATCGCCTACCTGGGCGAGACGTCGGTGAACTGGTGCCCTGCGCTGGGTACCGTGCTGGCCAACGACGAGGTGAAGGAAGGCTATTCCGTGCGCGGTGGCTTCCCCGTGGAGCAAAAGAAGATGAAGCAGTGGCAGTTGCGTGTGAGCGCCTACGCCGAACGCCTGCTGAACGACCTGGAGAAACTCGACTGGACCGATTCGCTCAAGGAGATGCAGCGCAACTGGATCGGCCGCAGCCAGGGTGCCGAAATGGTTTTCCATGTGTTCAACGGCGATCAGGAGTATGAGATGACCATCTTCACTACCCGCGCCGACACGATCTATGGCGTGACCTTCATGGTGCTGGCTCCCGAAAGCGAGTGGGTGGAGAAGCTCACCTCTCCTGCACAGAAGGAGGCCGTGGAGGCTTATCTGCTCCAGGCCAAGAAAAAGACGGAGCGTGAGCGCATTGCCGAGACCCGCAAGGTGACGGGCGTGTTCTCGGGTTCCTATGCCATCAATCCGGTCACCGGGGAGAAAGTTCCCGTATGGATTTCCGAATATGTGCTGGCGGGCTACGGTACCGGCGCCATCATGGCCGTGCCGGCGCACGACAGCCGCGACTATGCCTTTGCCCGGACTTTCAACCTGCCGATCGTGCCGGTCATCGAAGGCAGTGACATTTCTGAAAGCAGCTTCGACGCCAAGGAAGGCATCATGTGCAATTCCGGTTTCCTCAACGGAATGAGCGTCAAGGAAGCCATTCCGGCCGCTATCGACTATGTGGATGCCAAGGGCATCGGCCGTCGCAAGATCAACTACCGCCTCCGCGACGCTATCTTCTCGCGCCAGCGCTATTGGGGCGAGCCGTTCCCCATCTATTACAAGGACGGTATCCCTTGCGCGATGCCGGAAGACACCCTGCCGCTGCAACTGCCCGAGGTGGACAAGTTCCTGCCCACCGAGACCGGCGAACCGCCGCTTGCCCGCGCCAAGGACTGGACCTATCAGGGCTATCCCATCGAAACCAGCACGATGCCTGGTTTTGCCGGCAGCAGCGCGTACTACCTGCGCTACATGGACCCGCACAATGACAAAGCCCTCGTGAGCCGCGAGGCGGACGAATACTGGCGTGACGTAGACCTCTACATCGGTGGTACCGAGCATGCCACGGGTCACCTCATCTACTCCCGCTTCTGGAACAAATTCCTGTACGACTGTGGCTATGTGTGCGAACAGGAGCCCTTCAAGAAGCTCATCAACCAGGGCATGATCCAGGGCCAGAGCAAGTTCGTGTACCGCATCAAGAACACGAACACCTTTGTTTCCTACGGCCTGAAAGACCAGTATGACACCACGGAAATCCACGTGGACGTGAACATCGTTTCGGGCGACCGGCTCGATATCGAGGCATTCCGCCGCTGGATGCCCGACTTCGCCACGGCGGAATTCATCCTGGAAGACGGCCAGTACATCTGCGGCAGCGCCATCGAAAAGATGAGCAAGTCGATGTTCAACGTGGTCAACCCCGACCTGGTCTGCGAGCGCTATGGCGCCGATACCCTCCGTATGTATGAGATGTTCCTGGGTCCGCTCGAGCAGTCGAAGCCCTGGGATACCAAAGGTATCGACGGCGTCCACCGCTTCCTCCGGAAGTTCTGGAAGCTGTTCTTCGACCGCGACGACTTCGCCGTCAGCGAAGAGGCGGCCACGCCGGCCGAACTCAAGGTGCTGCACAAGCTCATCGGCAAGGCGCAGGACGACATCGAGCACTTCTCGTTCAATACCACGGTGAGTGCCTTCATGATCGCCGTCGGCGACCTGGCGGACCTCCATTGCAACAAACTCGCAATCCTCGAACCGCTGCTGGTCGTGCTGAGCCCGTTTGCTCCGCATATCTGTGAGGAACTCTGGCAGATGCTGGGCCACACGGAGAGCATCAGCTTCGCTTCGTTCCCGGAATATGTCGCTGCCTACACGGCCGAGGATTCCGTGAAGTACCCGGTCCAGTTCAACGGGAAGATGCGCTTCCTGCTCGAACTGCCCAAGAGCATGGACCGTGAAGGGGTGGAAGCTGCCGTTCGGGCCGATGCGAACACCGCAAAATACTTGCAGGGCGCTGCGATCCGCAAGGTCATCGTGGTTCCCGGCAAAATCATCAATATCGTCTGCTAAATGGATAAGAGCAAAGTGCTTTCCACGATCAAGTCGTACGGCATCATCACGTTGGGCCTGGTCTTCTACGTGCTGGCCTGGGTCGTCTTCATCATCCCGCACCACCTGGTGGGTGGCGGCGTGACCGGCATCTCGGCCGTCATCCAGTACTGTACCGGCTTCAATGTGAGCTACTCGTTCTTCATTATCAATGCGATCCTGCTGCTGATCGCCCTCAAGGTGCTGGGGCCCGCTTTCGGCGTGAAGACCATCTATGCGATGGTGGTGACGACTTTGCTGCTCCGTTTCATGCCGTTCGTCATCCCGGAGGAATTCATCAAGATCATCGCGCTGGACAACGGCAAGTTGCTCAGCGTCATGATCGGCGGCACGCTGTCTGCGCTCGGCATTTCGCTCACCTTCTCGCAAGGGGGCAGTTCCGGCGGTACGGACATCGTGGCGCTGATGATTACCAAGTACAGGGCCATATCTCCGGGCAAGATCCTGCTCATCCTCGACGTCTTCATCATCGGCTCTTCGCTGATCGTTCCGACCGAGGGCAGCTGGGGCGAGCGTGTCGCCAACCTGATGTACGGCTATGTGATGGCGGGTGTTTTCAGCGTGGCGCTCGACGTGTTCATTTCTGGTTCCAAGCAGTCCGTCCAAATCTTCATTTTTTCGAAAAATTATGAAAAGATCGCAGACCGCATCACGATGGACGTGCGTCGCGGTGTGACGGCATTGCAGGGAAAAGGCTGGTACACAAAGACTGAGTCGACGGTCCTGATGGTCATTACCCGCAAACAGGAACTTAAATTCCTGCTCAACATCATCAAGGAAGAAGATCCGCAGGCGTTCATTTCCGTGGGCAGCGTCTCCGGGGTGTACGGATCCGGGTTCGACGTCATCAAGAAATAACGGATTTTTCGGGTTATAAGGCGGTTATATCAAAACAGATACGAGCCGCCTTTTTTGTTCGTAGTTTCGTAAGAAAAAAGCGGGACTATGAACAACATTTTCTTATTGACGATCACCTATGTTCTTCTTGCCGGTGTTCTGGTCTTCCTGTTCATCTTCGTGCGCAGGCATAAACTGCACCCCCAGCCGGAACCGGTCAAAGCAGGGAAGGAGTATCCATACCAGGAGCGCTCGATTCCCCATGCCGACCGGATGTTGGAAGATTCAGGACCGAGCTTGAAAGACTCGGACATGGAAGAATTGAAGGAACGGCTCTGCAACGTGCTGGAGCGGGAGAAACTCTACTTGAATCCGGATATCCGCGTCGGTGACCTGGCGGAACGCCTCTACACCAACAAAAGTTATCTGGCCCAGACCATCAAGATCAAGCTGAACAAGAACTTCTGCCAACTGGTCCATTACTATCGCGTACGCGAGGCGATGCGACTGTATGCCCAAAACCCCGATTTGACCATCACCCAGCTGTGCCGCCGGGTCGGTTTCAACTCGATGACCACGTTCAACACGGCTTTCGGGAGGAATACCGGCTTCACGCCCGCCGAGTGGTGCAAGGAGTTTCGCAAAAGGAATGAGACGAAGGCGGCTGAGCGATGACCAGGTCTACGAAAAAATGAAGCAGCTGATGCTGGAGAAACAGCTCTTTCTCCGGCGGGACCTCACCCGTGAGGATGTGGCGCGGGAGGTGCTCACCAACCGCACCTACATCACCCGTGCCCTCAGGGGGCGGGGCCTGAATTTTTCGCAATTCGTCAATTCGTTCCGGGCGGCTTACGCGATGGACCTGATGACCGTCGCGTCAAACCGGGACTTGCATCCTGCCGACATCGCGGAGATGAGCGGCTTCTCCTGTCTGGATACGATGAACCGGTACATCAAAAAGAGCGCAGGCTCGACAGCCTGCGCCCTTCAAAACCGGTTGGCGGAAGATTAGAGTTCCACCTTGGTCGGCTTGACCATGTTCTTCGGATCGAGGATCTTGTCAAGCTGCTGCTTGGTGAGGTACTTCTTGTCGAGGACGAGCTGGTAGACGCTGCCGCCGGTAGCGAGAGCTTCCTTGGCCACTTCGGTGCATTTGGCATAGCCGATGTACGGCTTGAGGGCGGTTACGATGCCGATGCTGTGTTCAGCGAGGGCCTTGCAGTGCTTCTTATTGGCGGTGATGCCGTCGATACACTCGATGCGGAGGGTATTGAGGGCGTTGGTCATCCAGGTCATGGATTCGACCATCGATTCGACGAGCACAGGCTCCATGACGTTGAGCTCAAGCTGAGCGGCTTCCGATGCCATGGTGATGCAGGTGTCGTTGCCGATTACCTTGAAGCACACCTGGTTGGTGACTTCGGGGATGACGGGGTTCACCTTGCCCGGCATGATGGAGCTGCCCGGCTGCTTCGGCGGAAGGTTGATTTCGGCCAGGCCGGTGCGCGGGCCGGAGGCGAGCAGGCGGAGGTCGTTGCAGATCTTCGAGATGCGGATGGCGATGTTCTTCAGTTCAGCGTGGTAGCAGACCATGCAGGAGGTGTCGTTGGTCGCTTCGACGAGGTCCTTGGCCAGCGAGATCTTCCAGCCGGAAATCTTCTTGATGTGCTTGGTGCAGGCTTCGGCGTATCCAGGTTCGGCGGTGATGCCGGTACCGATGGCGGTGGCGCCCATGTTGATGACGAGGAATTCCTGCGCGGCGGTATCCAGCCGCTTCATTTCCGTCTCGACAGCGGTGGCGAAGGCGCCGAACGTCTGGCCAAGGGTCATCGGGACGGCATCCTGCAGTTGCGTGCGGCCCATCTTGATGATGTTGGCGAAGCTGCGCTGTTTGGCGCGGAACGCCTTGGCGAGGGCCTTCATCGCGGCCATCAGGTCCTGGTGGATCATGTAGAGACCCAGGTGCATGGCGGTCGGATATGCGTCGTTGGTCGACTGGGCCATGTTGATGTGGTCGTTCGGATGGATCATCTTGTAATCACCGTGCTTGCGTCCCAGGATCTCCAGGGCGCGGTTGGCGATCACCTCGTTGGCGTTCATGTTGGCGGAAGTGCCGGCGCCGCCCTGGATCATGTCGATCGGGAAGTGCTCGGTATGCTTGCCTTCCATGAGTTCCTTGCAGGCTTCGACGACGGCATTGGTGATCTCGTCGGAGACCAGGCCGAGGTCATGGTTGGCCAGGATGGCTCCCATTTTGACGATACCGAAGGCTTTGACGAACTCCGGATGGTCGCCCAGCAGGTTTCGGCTGATGTCGAAGTTCTCGATGCAGCGGAGGGTCTGTACGCCGAAGAGGGCCTCGGCGGGGACATCCTTGTCGCCCAGCAAGTCGTGCTCGGAGCGGGTCTTGCCGGAAGTTTTGAATCTGTATTCGATCATGTGAACAATATTTTAGGGTAAAAACGATTATTCGAAGAATCGTTCGATCCGGCCGAATGCTGTCGGCAGGGCGAAGATGACGACGCGGTCGTATGGCTTGATGCGTGTCTGTTCATGGGCGATGAAGGTCTCGCTGCCCCGGATGATGCCGCCGATGATGGCATCCTGCGGGAAGTTAATGTCGCCCAGTGACGCTTTGGTAATCTGGCTGTCGGGATTGACGATGTATTCGATGACCCCCGCGTCAGAGCCGCCGATCACCTTGACGGTTCGGACCTTGTTGCTCATGGTGAAGCGGAAGATACGGCCGGCGGTGATGAGTTTCTTATTGATGACGGCGTCAACGCCCATGCCTTCGGCCAGCTTGATATATTCGATGTTCTCCACTTCGGCGATGGTCTTGGCCACGCCCATCTTCTTCGCGGCCACGCAGGCCAGGATATTGGTCTCGGAGCTGGAGGTTACCGCCACGAAGGCGTCGCAGCTCTTGACATCCTCTTCGTACAGGAAGTCGGAGTTGCGGCCATCTCCGTTGATGACGAGGGTGTGGTCGAGGTTCTCGGAGAGCACCTCGCAGCGATCCCGGTTGATTTCGATGATCTTGACGAATTCGGCGGTCTTCTCGAACTGGGCAGCCACCATCTCGCCGATGCGTCCGCCGCCCAGGATCGTAAGCCGCTTGATGTCCAGATACTGTTTTCCCGACCAGGACATCAATTCATCCACATATTCCCGCTTCGTGACGACGTATACCATGTCACCTCGCTTGAAGAGCGTGTCGCGTTGCGGGATCAGGGTTTCACCGCCGCGTGCGATGGCCACCACCTTGAAGGGAAGGTCCATCGGATCATAAGGGAAGTCCGCGCTGGTCTTGTTGAGCATCTTCGAGCCTTCCTCGATGCGGAAGACGACCATCTGGAGCTGTCCGCGGGCGAAGTCCACGAATTCCGACATGTCGGACTGCTTGAGCAGGTTGCCGATCTCGGTGGCGGCGATCTTCTCGGGATAGAACAGCAGGTCGATGCCCATATCGGTGAACATCAACTTATTATCGTAGTTGAGGTATTCAGCGTCGTTGATGCGGGCCGTTACTTTCTTGGCGCCCAGCTTCTTGGCAATGATGGCGGCAGCCAGGTTGACGTCCTGCTCCTTGGCGGGGCTGACGGCCACGAAAAGGTCGGCCTTGTCGACGCCGGCGGATTTGAGAATGCTGATGGAAGTGGTGCTGCCCTGGACGGTCAGCACGTCCATGCTCTCGGTGACCAGGGCGAGCCGCTCCTCGTCGTTGTCGATGATGGTGATCTCGTGATACCCCTCGCTCAACATCTTGGCCAGGTGGCATCCGACCTCTCCGGCTCCTGCGATGACAATCTTCATATCCTAATGCAATTTGGCTCCGATGAGCGTCATGAATTCGTTGCGGGTGCGGATATCCTTCAGGAATACGCCGGTGAAGGCGGAGGTGGTGGTCACGGAGTTCTGCTTCTGCACACCGCGCACCTGCATGCACATGTGCGCGGCTTCGATGACCACGGCAACGCCGAGCGGATGCAGGGTGTCCTGGATGCAGTCGCGGATCTGGACCGTGAGTCTCTCCTGGACCTGCAGGCGACGGGCGAAAGTTTCCACCACGCGCGCGATCTTGCTCAGGCCGGTGATGTATCCGTCAGGAATATAGGCGACATGGGCCTTTCCGTAGAAGGGGAGCATGTGGTGCTCGCACATCGAGTAGAGCTCGATGTCCTTGACCACCACCATCTGGTGATATTCCTCCTGGAACATGGCCGACCGGAGGATCTGGGCGCCGTCTTCCTGATAGCCCTTGGTGAGGAACTGCATGGAACGGGCCACGCGCAGCGGGGTCTTCAACAGTCCTTCGCGGCCAGGATCTTCTCCGAGCAGCCGGAGTATTTCCCGATAGTGGTCACTCAGTTCCTGGGTGACCGGGTCGTCAATGTAATCCTCTTTCAAATATGCCATGTTGCAGACTAAAATTACGGCAAGTTACTCATTTTTTTAATTTATTTGAAATAATTCGTAATTTAGAACTTTCAAGCCGCCATTATGTCGATTCTGTTCGTTGCAGCTGTTGAATTTGAGTTGGATACCGCCCGGAAGGCCTGGGCGGACCGTCCGGCTACCTTCCTTTGTGGCGGCGTCGGCTCCGATGCCACGGTTCAGGCGCTCGAAGCGACGTTGGCCCATGGATCCTATGAGCGGGTTGTCGATATCGGCATTGCCGGGAGTTACCGCGACAGCCTGCCGCTGGGTGCGGTGGTCCATGTGACGGCCGAACGTCATGGCGACAGCGGCGGCACGTTGTTGCGACAGCCATCTCCCTGGCCGGAGATCGCTTTCCTCCCGACGGCGACCGGCAATACCCTTCAGGAGCTGGATGACCGCTACCGCCAGGTCGAAGCCGACGTGGAGACCATGGAAGGCGCCGCCTTCTTTGAAGTTTGCCTTCGCCATGGCGTGCCATTCGCGGAGATACGCGCCGTGTCCAACCGCGTCGGGGAGCGGAACCATGCCCATTGGGACATCCCGCTCGCCCTCCGGGAACTCGAATCCACCCTGTGCCGCTTGAAAACCATCCTTTTTCCTGAACAATCCCTGTCATCCTGAACGAAGTGAAGAATCTGAAACTCGCCTTCTCCTCCTGCCCCAACGATACCTTCATGTTCCACGCCCTTGTCCATGGTTTGGTCGACACGGAAGGCCTGGCCTTCGACGTCGACATCTATGACGTGGAAGAACTCAACGAACGGGCGCAACGGGGTGTCTACGATGTGACCAAACTGAGCTATCACGGCTGGTTTACGGTTCATGACGACTATGCCATGCTGGAGTCGGGATCTGCGCTGGGCTATGATTGCGGACCGCTGCTGGTATGCCGCTCCGGACCGGTCATATCTCCGCAGCCGGGCCTGCGTATCGCCATCCCTGGCACCTATACGACAGGAGCCCTGCTCTGCCGCCTGGCTTATCCTGGCCTGGGAACGATGGTGCCGATGATTTTCTCCCGAATCGAGGAAGCCGTTTCCTCCGGAGAAGCGGACCTTGGTGTGCTCATCCATGAAGGTCGGTTCACCTACCGGGACAAAGGACTGGAACTGGTCCGCGACCTGGGAGCCTGGTGGCAGGAAACATCGGGCTGTCCCATCCCGCTTGGCGGCATCGCCGTCCGGCGGTCCCTTGGCCCGGAAATTGCTGCATCCGTAAACCGCGCGCTGCACCGGAGCATCTCCTATGCTTTCGCCCATCCGGAAGCTTCCCGCGCCTATGTCGCCTCGTACGCCCGCGAGTTGTCGGCATCGATCCAGCAAAAACACATCGACATGTTCGTGAACCGATTCTCCCTCGACCTGGGAGCGGAGGGGCACCGGGCCGTCGATACATTGTACCAGTGCTATGAGCGAGTTAATCTGCATGGAGGGAATCAGGAAGCACTACCGGACGGGCGAGAACGTAGTGCGGGCGCTTGATGGTGTCGACCTCCACATCCGAAAGGGTGCCTATGTCGCCATCATGGGGCCGTCGGGCTCCGGAAAATCAACGATGATGAACCTGCTGGGATGCCTGGATGTGCCTACGTCCGGTCTCTACCTGCTGAACGGCGCGGACGTGGGCGCCATGGACGATGCAGCCCTTTCCGGGGTGCGCAACCGCGAGATCGGCTTCGTTTTCCAGTCATTCAACCTGCTGCCGCGCATGAATGCGCTGGAGAACGTGGCGTTGCCGTTGCAGTATGCCGGCGTAGGGAAGGAGGAGCGGCTATCCCGCGCTGCGGTGGCGTTGCGCCAGGTAGGCCTCGGGGAACGCCTGCTGCACCGCCCGGATGCCCTGTCGGGCGGGCAGCGGCAGCGGGTGGCGGTAGCCCGCGCGCTGGTGACGCACCCGTCCATCATCCTGGCCGACGAGCCGACCGGAAACCTCGATACGGCAGCGTCCGACGGTGTGATGAAACTTTTTGACGACATCCATCGTAAAGGAAATACAGTGATATTGGTTACGCACGAGGAGGCGGTCGCCCGCCATGCGGAAAGGATCGTCCGGTTGCGTGACGGCAAAATTGAAAGCGATGAAAATCTACACCAAGACCGGTGATTCCGGCACGACGTCGCTCGTCGGCGGCACGCGGGTCAGCAAGGCGCATCCGCGCGTGATGGCGTATGGCGACCTGGACGAACTGATCAGCTACCTCGGCCTGATCCGTAGCGGTACCGAAGACTGCGACCTGCCGCTGCGCCGCATCCAGATCCACCTGATGAATGTCAGCGCACACCTGGCCAACGACGGGCGCTCCACCAAACTCAAACCGCTCGACGAAGCTGAAACCGCTTTTTTGGAAGCCGAGATCGACCGGATGACGGCAGAACTGCCGCCCCAGACGGCATTCGTACTGCCCGGTCCTCCGCGCGAATCTTCCCTCGCGCACGTCGCGCGTACCGTGTGCCGGCGTGCGGAACGCAGCGCTGTCCAAATTGAGGACAAAACGGACCAGGATGTGGTTGCGATTCGCTATGTCAACCGTCTGAGCGACTACCTTTTCACACTGGCCAGGTACCTGGGTGCGGGGAAGGATGATTTCTGGCTTCCGTAATTTTTTTGAAAAAGGTTTGCTGTATTGTTTTTTTTATATATTTGCGGCCCGATTTCAAGGAGAACATTGAAAGATTTGTAATTATGTATTGGACACTTGAGCTCGCATCCAAACTGGAAGATGCACCGTGGCCTGCAACCCGCGAAGAACTGATCGATTACGCCACCCGCTCGGGGGCACCGCTCGAAGTGATCGAGAACCTGGAGGACCTGGAGGAAGACGGTGAAGTCTACGACTCCATCGAAGACATCTGGCCCGATTATCCGACAAAGGACGATTTCTTCTTCGACGAAGAAGAATATTGATGCGGAGATGACCCGGAGAAGAAACAGAAAGGATGAAAAAAGGGACGAGTAGATATATACTTGTCCCTTTCTGTTTCAGATATTTGCTAATCCCGATCTTTTTTTATACCTTAGCGGTTTATAGATGAAAAGGACCCGATACATACTCCTGTTGTTCCTGCTGCTCGGTAGCATCTGTCCGCTCCGGGGACAGGACAATTCGTATGGGCTGAACAATGAATGCTATCCGTACTTCCTGAAGGCGGAGGGCTTGCTCGGCACGGAGTCCTTCAAGGCAGTGAACGATACGCTGCTGCGTCTCGCCCTTCAGCACGGAGACACGAAAGCGCAGACGCTCTTCTATGTGGAACGGCTCCGGAACGCCATCATCGTGGCCCGGCCTGACCGCAATGACGAACTGGTCAACAACTGTTTCCGCGAGGTCAAGGAAGCTGCGCTCCGCTTCGGATATCCCCAGTATTACTACTACGCACACGAACTGGCGCAAAATTATTACTACAACACGGGCCGCATCATCAAGGCCATGGAGATCGTTCAGAAGATGCAGGACTATGCCCTGAAGAACGATGACCAGTACGGCAAATGGATATCCGAACGCTACATGGTGACGCTCTATATCGCCCAAAATGACTATGGATCCGCCAAGAAGTTCGTGGAGCGCTCCTTGCAAACGTATGAGACTTCCACGGATTCCATCGTGCGGTCCCAGTCGGTGTGCCGTCTCTGGTGCGACATGTCGGACTACTATCCGGTCGGTTCGGATTCTGCCCGGATCTGCCTGCAGCGGGCCCTGGACACGCGGAAGCTGCCTTTCGACACGCTGCGGTGCGAATACTACCTCGCCAAGATGGCCGCCCTCGACCAGGATATGGCCGCTTACCGGGCTTCCCGCGACTATTGCATCGCCAACCCGTCGCTGACGGTGATCACGACGACGGGCCCGTTGATTTTCGAGATCATCGATGCGATTTTCGATGGTACGGCCGGCAAGAAACTCAACGATATTACGCGTCTCACCCGGCTGCGGGAATGGAAATATATGGCTGTCCTGCTGCAGCAGAACGGCTATCGGGGCTATGCGCTCTATATCTACAATCTTCTGGTGGAAGAACTGGAGAAGCAGGTATCCGATAACAACCAGTCGCGTCTCGCCGAGATGGAGGCCCGCATCGGTAACGTATCGCTGGCGGCCAACCTGCGGGAGAAATCTTCTCAGGTGACACAGATGAGTCGTGTGGCCTATCTCCTGGCCATGACCACGCTGTTGATCGTCATTACATTCCTGCTGCTGTCCATCTCCAATTACCGGAAGAACCGGCGGCGGGATGCCGAGCGGATCTCCGAGCTGAAGCTGGCCAATGAACATGCCGTCGCCGCCGACGAGGCCAAGACGCAGTTCGTCCAGAACATGAGCCATGAGATCCGGACGCCGCTCAACGCCATCGTCGGATTCTCGCAGTTGCTGTCGCTGCCCGACGGTTCTTTCCCGACCGAGGAGAAGGAGTCGTTCTCGAGCCATATCGTCAACAACGCCCAGATGCTGACCATGCTGCTCGACGACATCCTCAATGCGTCGGCCATCGACAACAACGAATACCGGATTGTCTACGAGGATGGAGAAGTCCATTTCCTCTGCCATGCCGCCATGAGCAGCGCCGAGCACCGGCTGCAGCCCGGCGTGCAGATGATCTATGAGCCGGAAAGCGAAGAACCCTTCTATTTCCGCACCGATCCGCGCCGTGTCCAGCAAATTCTTATCAACATGCTGACCAACGCGTGCAAGCATACCCAGCAGGGCGAGATCCGGCTGGCCACCTCACTGACCGCCAAACCGGGGTACGTGACATTCTCCGTTACGGATACCGGCTCGGGCGTTCCCCCGGAGCAGGCGGAAGTCATCTTCGAACGCTTCGTGAAGCTCAACGGTTTCGTGCAGGGCACAGGCCTGGGCCTGAGCATCTGCCGTGAAATCGCCAAGCGCATGGGCGCCAGCATCTATCTAGATACAAACTATACCGCCGGCGGCGCTCGTTTCGTGTTCGTCGTGCCGGTCAACCCGCCCGAAGAAACACCATCCATTCCCGCCATACAGCATCCATAGAAAACATCCATCACCATGACACCTATATACGCACAAGACCATGATTTCTCCAAGTTCTCCGTTCTGGCAGTAGATGACATCCCGCTGAATCTGCTGCTCGTGGAGAAGATGCTTTCCCGGTTCAATTTCAAATTCCGGAAAGCCGCAAACGGCCAGTTGGCACTCGATGCGGTTGCGCAGGAGAAACCCGACCTGATCCTGCTCGACCTCATGATGCCGGGCATCGACGGGTTTGAAGTCATCCGTCGCCTGAGGGCCAATCCCGAAACGGCCGACATCCAGATCGTGATTCTGTCGGCCCTCACTTCCAACGAGGATATTGTCAAGGGCTTCGATGTCGGCGCCAATGATTTCATCATGAAGCCGATCATCATGGAGAAGCTCCTGACCTGCGTGGTGACGCACCTGCAGCTGGCGGAGGCGAAACGGGCAAAAGCTTAGTGAATGAGCATCAAGGGTAAAAGAAAACCTATCGTATCGATCCAGGATTCGATGCTGCAGGATATCTTCTTGTCCTGCATCGCATCCTTGTTCTCGATCCTGCTGGTACGATGGGTCTCCGAACCAGCGTACGGCTTTACCCGACATGTCCTGATTTATCTGGGTACGGCCGCTTTGCTTACGCTGGCCGGACTGCTGATTTCGGGCCGTTCCCGTATGGTCCGGAAAGAAGCCACTCTCTGGAATGGCCGCCGGATCGTAGCCACCGTCCTGATCAAGGAAGTGGGCATGATCATCCTGATGCTGACAGACTGGGGCGGCTCCCATTCGGCGGCCCACATCATCCTTGCGTTCCTGTCCGACACGCTGTTCTCTATTGCCCTGATGATCTATCCGCGGATGCTTGTTTCGCGTATCCGCAAAGAAGACAAGGACATCCATTCCCTCGGCGACCGCATCAACGCCCTGGTTTTCGGCGATGGCGAGAAAGCGGCCGACATGGCGGAGAGCGCGGAGCTGTCGGGCCGTTACGAGGTGCTGGGCCTGATTTCGCGCAATCCCGACATGAACGGCAAGGTTCTTCGGGAATACGTCATATACTATGTCGGAAGCGCCAAGGACCTGGATGCGTTGCAATGGCGCCTGGGCGGCATCGACTGCATCCTTTTCCCGAAAGGCGCGGGCATCGACAAAGGGGATATCAACATGTGGCATGACGAGGAGGCCGAAGAGGCCGGTCCCAGGCCCAAGGACAGCATGAGCCCCTTCGGCAAATTCATCAAGCGTTCGTTCGACGTGACGCTGTCGGGCCTGCTGCTGATCGTCTTTTCGCCGCTTTTCCTGTTTTCTGCCCTCGCCGTGCTGATCGATGACGGACGGCCGGTGATTTACTCGCAAGAGCGGATCGGCCGAGGCGGCAAACCCTTCTATATCTATAAGTTCCGTTCGATGCGCAAGGATGCGGAGGCAGGCGGACCGGTACTCTATTCGGGCATTGAAGACCCGCGCCTTACCCGCTCCGGCAAATTCTTGCGGGAGCATCACCTGGACGAGCTTCCCCAGCTTTTCAACGTGCTCCGCGGTGACATGTCGTTCATCGGCTACCGCCCCGAGCGGCAATTCTATATCGACCGGATCATGGCGGATAATCCGCGTTACCGGTATCTCTACCAGATCCGTCCCGGGGTCACCAGCTATGCGACCCTCTATAACGGATATACGGACACCAAGGAAAAGATGCTGACGCGCCTGGACATGGACCTCTATTATCTGCGGAACCACTCCGTTTGGTTCGACCTGCGGATCCTGGGCCTCACGTTCCTGAGCATCGTCGGCGGAAAGAAATTCTGATATGACAAGGAGCGCACATACCGATCATGCCTGTTGGTTCGCCGCCCGCACCCATTGCGGAGCGGAGCTGGGTGTGCGCGACCGCCTCGGCCGTCTCGGCACGGAAAATTTCCTTCCCACCGAGCATCAGATGCATACCCGTTCGCATACGACGTATGAGCGTCCGCTGATTCCCGGCCTGATCTTCTTGCGTACGACCAAGAAACAGGCATGCGCCCTGACGAACGAGCTGGGCCTGCCCGTCCGCTACCTGATCGACCCGGCCACGCGGACCCTGCTCGTCGTGCCCGACAAGCAGATGGATGATTTCCGGCGCGTGCTCGACCTCTCCCTGGAAGCTGGCGGACTGATGGACCGGCCCCTAGAACTGGGCGACTTCGTGCGGGTCGTCAAAGGCGTGCTGCGGGGGGTTGAAGGACGCGTGATGGAGCTGCATGGCCAGTATTACGTAGTGGTGGAACTGCTTGGCAGTTTCTTTGCCCGTGCCAGCGTTCCGCGCTCTTGGCTGGAAAGAATCGATCCGTCCAGTATGGCGAACCATAAATACAATTGAAAATCAGTTCATTTATCATGGAAAACAAACAATACATCGCACCTGCCATCCTCGATGACGTGAACCTCGAAATGGGCTGCAGCATACTTGCCCAATCTGTGGTGTCGAAAGAAGACGAAGTGGAATCGGTTGGCCAGGAAATCGAAACCCATACGATGACATCTGGTTACGAACATAGCTGGGAGTGATTCCGTCAGGAGAAACTATGAAACGATTATTCTTTTCCTTTGTATCGGCCCTGTCCTGCTTTGCCTGTCTGCTGGCGCTTGTTGCCGGATGCGCAATCTTCGAGCCCACCGACACCGGCGCCATCCGATTCTCGGCTGCCTCGTCGCTCAGTACGAAAGTCTATTACGGCTACGAAAGAGACGGTTACATGCAGATGGTATGGGAGACGGGCGACCAGATCCGCATCGTCAGCGACCGTGCCCGCACCCCTGAAGATGCCGGCAGTTTGAACTGGCATGACTATTCCCTCCGGCACGACCGGGAAGAGGGCTCGCACAGTTTCGCCAAGTTCGATCTGGCCGAGAATGAAAAGGGCCTTCGCTGGGAGGATTCCGGCACTTATAATTTCTGGGCGACCTATCCGCCTGTCAATGTGACGGAAGATGGACGTTTTGTGGCCCAGGTCCCGAACGATTCCTACCTCATGGTCGCACATACCCGTACGTCCTATGACGAGAACAGGCAGGTTTTCCTGAGTTTTTATCCGGCTTTCACGGCCATTGAGATGACCGTAGTGAGCGACGATGACAACGTAACCATCTCGGACTGCGAACTCTTTTCCACTTCAACGCCCCTTACCGGCCGGTTTTCCGCGCTGATCGGCGACAGCGGCATTTACAGCTACACACCCACCCAGACCTCCCGTTCGGCCAGTCCTTCATTGGTTTCCGGTGGCGGAAGCTATAAGACTTTCACTTTCTTCTGCCTTCCGCAAGACCTTCGCGGCGTATCGGTCACCTGCCACTACGTCAAGAACGGTTCATCGTATAGCAAGTCGCTTGAACTGACGGAGTCGGGGAGTTCCATGGTCTTCTCGGCCTGCAAGTACCACCGGCTTTCTCTGACGCTCGACAGCTCTGGCGGTGGCGGCGGCGAGATCGACATGCATCTGACCGTGGGCGGAGCCCAGATGCTGCTGTATGTTTTGTCCAACCATGAAAGTGGCTGGCCCAGCGCCATCATGAGATATAGTGCATCTCAGTTCGGCATCAGCGACCCTGTCGGCTATCTCAATTCTACCGGATGGAGCAATGCCACTCCGTTCTACCAGGACTATTTCGGCAAGTGGCAGGTGATCATGTCAAAGATCAGCCATTTCATCAATTATAACGGATGGAACCAGGCCAACGAGCGGTTCAATTCCACTTCTACGGTCTTTCCCGACGATTCCGAACACTTTACCCAGGATGAACTGGCGGCGATCACCGGCTTCCTCGCAACAGTCACCGGCACGGGTTCGGTGGGCAATGGCAATACGATGATTACAGACGACATCGTGGCGACAGACTTCGCCTGGATGCCCGGGCTCACCACGATCGATTGCCTGCAGACCGACCAGAACATGAATCCCCGGCCCAGTGTCGAGATTGCCAGCATTCCTGCCCTGACGTACATCAACTTGAACTATTATACGTATGTCACTGTCTCGGATTGCGGCGGGTCGGGCGGCGTGGCCATCAACATGAGCAACGCCAACAACACGACCGGCGAATTGATCGTCCGGGACCTCAAACTCAACGATAACTTCAATATCGGAAACCAGCATGCGCACGGTCCCGTCACATTTGACAATGTGTCCGGCTTAAGTGTGTTGTCCCTGGGAAATGCCACGAATGCGCATGTACAGAATTGTCCGGATCTGACTACCGTGAATGTCACCACGGCTCATGAACTGACAGATTATACCGTGGAGAACTGCAACAATTTCACATCGTTCAGCATCAGCAATGCCGGCAGCAACTTCAAGAACCTGACACTCAAGAATACGCCGTATTTCACGCAAGGAACGGCGACTACCGGGCTGAATGGCCTCACAATCAATCTGGAGAATTGCTCCAGCAGCGTAGCTGCAGGTACAACGCCTTACATCTTCCTCCAGAACACGACGCTCAGCACGGTTACAGTGAACCGCGATGCACTCAGCTCCCGTGTGGAAATCAGGAATTAATTAAAGATTGCCTTTTACCAGCTCCGCAATCGTGGAGCTGGTTTCTTTTGGCGCATAGCGGAGGGAAAAGGGAAGGCGGCAGAGGAAAGAGAAGGCCGTAGCGGTTTTGCGGGAAAAGGGGCGTCCGGAACGGAGGCCCTTTTTCCGCAAGGTCGCGGATATTCCGAAATTGCCCCCTTTTCGGATGATTTTCTCCAGGGGTCGTGGGCTGCAGGTCGTGAAATCCGGCAGGCAATATTGCGGATCCAGGCCCAGGTCCTGCACGAGCATGGAGCAGAGCAGCCGGTTCCAGCGCAGAAGCCCGGCCTTTTCAAGCGCCTTCTGCATATCCTGTTTGCTGTACTGGCCGTCCAGGCAGGCCATGGCGCGCGCCAGGTCGCAAAGCTGCTTCAAGCCGATGCCGACGCCGAGGGCATGCTTCAGGATGTGGGAACTGTAGAGCAGCAATTCTCCAAGAACCGAAGGAACGGCGGGGAGCTGGTTTTCCGGCAGGTGCAGATCGTAATAACGGGGATGGATTTCCACCGTCACGCCCTTGTGGGTGAATATGACACTTCCATCCGGCGATTTCCCGGCTTGCGGGACGAGGGCGCATGCTTCGGAAAAAGCGCCGTCCGGAAAATAGAGATCGATGTCTCCGCTTTGCCTGAGCAGGGATTTGGCGTAGTATCTGGCTGCATGGCTTCCTTTCAGGACCAGCGGATGCAAGCCCTTCCAGGCATAAAAATCCAGGATGTCGCGTTCCGCCTGATTGACTTGCAGGTTTTGCCGTTCGATCTCGTCAGCCTCGGCCAGGATTCTCATGCGGATGCTTGCGGGTGGAATCTGGTCTTTGGGAAGGTGCGTGATGCCGCGCAGGAACAGCCCGGTCACCGCCTGCACGCGACTGATCTGGAGCAGACGGCCCCAGCAGGCGGCGTCAGGTGCCGCTTGTAGATGAAGGTCCTTTTCCCACAGTCCCGCACGCAACAGCTCCATGAACAGATTCCAGTCGTTCTCAAGCATAGTATTTCAGATAATAAAGTTACGATTTTTCACTGAAAAGTGATATCTTTGAAAAGATTTTTCAGAATATGCGCATTCATTCCGGCTATCTGCTTCGGGAACTCGGTGACGACCATTTGGTGATCGGCATGGAAACGGGCGTTTCCTGTCGGGCCAAGCGTGTGGTGAAACTCAACGAGTCGGCCGCTTTTCTCTGGCGGTCGGTTGCCGGGAAGGATTTCGACGCGGCTGACCTGGCCGTGCTGCTTCAGGAAGAATATGGGCTGGACAGTACGACGGCCGCGGCTGATGCGGGAAGCATCGCCAAGGCTTGGATGCAATCCGGACTCGTTGATGCATAGCGCTCCTCCTTCATTTCTCCTTGCTTTTTTCGGTAGAAAATAGTATTTTTGCTAACGAAATGGCGCATTTGTCTTTCAATTTTGTTGCGGGTTTTCATTACAGGCCCGTAGACGAAGTCTTTCTCTCTCCTCAACCAAGTCTGTTGTTTCGATGCGTAAGTTAGTCTTGCTCATGGCGGCCCTTCTTCTGGGGGCGTCGAGCCTTTTCGCCCAGATGACCCCTTATGAATACGGCCATCGATGGAACATTTCCGTCCAGGGAGGTTCCGTTTTGTTCACAGGGGATTATTCCAGCCAGCTGCTCAAACAGTGGGCGTTTCATAAAATGATTTCAACCGGCGGATCCATGTCCCTCGGATACAATGTCACCGATGCCCATGAGGTTCGGCTTACAGCGGTTTATGGTCGAAGGAAAGACGTCTGCGAACCCTTCGTTTTCACCGATCCTGAAACAAAGGAGATAGAAACGACCACGTATACCTACAACTTCCGGACTGCACAGCTGTTTGTCGATTATGTGCTGAACTATAACGCCTTGGCAGAATACAACATTGCGTTGAACCCGAAGTCGTACTACGGGCTGGGCGCGGCCATGTCCTATGATTTCAGCGAGCCGGGACATCCCGAGGTATGGCTGTCCGATCCGAACCTGGTGCCTGCTGTCCGCCTGGGCTTCATCCTGGAATATGATCTCCCGAGCGGACTGGGCTTCCTGGCTGATTTCGGTGCATCGTTATATTGGGACCGTTTCAACGGCCGGCCGCGCATCAGCTTTCCAGTGGACATGGATTTAATACTCCAGTTCGGCATGATCTATCATTTCCAGCGTCCCGCAAAATACCGGCATTAACCTCACCTCGGCATGACCGATTCGCTGAAACAGAAAACCATCAAAGGCGTCTCCTGGAGTTTCGTCGAGCAGATCCTGACGCGTGCCGCCAATTTCGTTATCGGAATTGTCCTGGCGCGGTTGCTGAGTCCGACGGAATTCGGCCTGGTGGGGATGATCAGCGTATTCATCGCTTTCTCGCAGATTTTTATCGACGGCGGGCTTTCCAGTGCGCTCATTCGGGAGAAGAATCCGGAGGAGAAGGACTTTTCCACCGTGTTCATCATCAATCTGGGGATGAGCATTCTCTTTTACTTCATCCTCTTCTTCCTGTCCCAGCCTATCGCAGATTTTTACGGACAGCCGATTCTCCGCTCTTTCCTGCGGATCATTGCCTTGACGCTGATCATCAGTTCATTCGGCTCCATCCATAATACCCTGCTTACCATCCGGGTCGATTTCAAGACGCAGTCGGTCATTTCCGTGGTTACGGCAGTCGTCTCGGGCGCTATCGGCATCATTTATGCCCTCAGGGGATATGGCGTATGGGCTTTGGCGGCCCAGAGTCTTTCAGCGACCATCGTATGTACGCTGCTGCTGTTGCTGCTGGTCCGTTGGGTGCCCAGGACCGGTTTTTCCGCCGATTCGTTCCGCCGGCTGTTTTCATATAGTTCAAAACTGCTGACGTCCAATGTGATAAGGGTCATATACGACAATGCTTATCCCATAGTGATTGGAAAGAAGTTTTCGGCCGCATCGCTGGGACAATACTCCCAGGCGTGCAAATATCCCGGTGTGGCCAATGCAACGATCACCAGTGCGTTGAACCGGGTGGCCTTTCCCATCCTGAGCCAGATCCAGGATGATGACCGTCGATTGATTGAGGTGTACGAGAAATACATTGAACTGTCGTGTTTCGTCATTTTCCCGGTCTTGCTCGGATTGTGCGGGTGCGCACGGCCTTTCGTCCATTTTCTCCTGACGGACAAATGGCTGGAGTGCGTTCCCCTGATGCAGATCATCTGTTTCAGCCTGCTGGCCAACTGTGTGACCAACATCAATCTGAACCTCCTATATGTCAAGGGCCGGTCCGACCTGGTCCTGCGGCTGGAAATCGTCAAGAAAACCATCGCCTTCGCCATCCTCTTCATCACGATGTTCTTCGGACTGAAGGCCATCTGCCTGGGACAGCTGATCTTTTCCTTCATCGATTTCGGACTCAATACGATTTATACCAGGAAGATTCTGAACTATGGCCTTTTGCCGCAGCTCAGGTCGATGGCGCCCTACTTTTTCTGTTCGCTGATCGTGCTGGCTGAATCACTGGTATTTTCCCAATTCGTCACGCCTGCATGGCTGGCGCTGCTGGTCTCGCTGGTGGTGTGCCCGGTATCCTACTGGCTGCTGACGAAGGCGGCCCGCTTATACGCAAACAAGGAGATGAAAGATCTTTTCGTGCAAAAAATACGCAAGAGAAACAACTGATCGCCCTATGGCCCGCGCACTCGCTTTTTATCTGCCCCAGTTCTATCCGACACCCGAGAACGACGCGTGGTGGGGGAGAGGTTTCACTGAATGGACCAATGTGGGTCGGGCAAAACCGCTTTTCCGGGGGCACTACCAACCCCGGGTCCCGGCAGATCTGGGCTATTATGACCTGCGGGTACCTGAGGTTCGGGTGCAGCAGGCAGAGATGGCCCGGGAGGCGGGGATCGAGGGGTTTTGTTATTGGCACTACTGGTTCGCCGGACGCCGTTTGCTGGACAGGGTCTTTGCGGAAGTGGTCGCGTCCGGATCGCCGGACTATCCTTTCTGCCTGTGCTGGGCAAACCACTCCTGGAAGGCAAAGACGTGGGATCCCGCCATTCCTGACCGGATGCTGATGGAGCAGACTTATTCTGGTCCTTCAGATTACGAAAGCCAGTTCATGGCCCTGCTTCCTGCTTTCAGGGATAAGCGCTATATCAGGCATGAGGGCCGGCTCTTGTATGGTATCTTCGAACCCGGGGACATCCCGGACATGGCGGAGATGGCCCGGATATGGAATGACCTGGCGGCGCGGAACGGCCTTCCCGGTTTTTGCTTCTTCGGCTTCGCACAGGGGGCGGGGGCCTTGAGCAAGGCCAGGCGCCCGGGTATCGACCTGGTGGTCTTCGATGCGATGTTCGATGTTGTCTACATGTGCCTGAACAAAAAAGGAAGCCGGTGGCGTGCCAAGATGCATTCGATGCTGCATCGTCCCAATGTCATCGGGTATGACTATTATGTCCGTACCGCGGAAAGGGTGTTCTCGTATTATCCTGACACCATTCCCTGCATAGATCCCAATTTTGACCATTCTCCCCGGAGCGGTGTGCGGGGAACCATCCTGCACGAAAGCACCCCCGAACTGTGGGGAAGTTTATGCCACCATATCCGGAAGAGAGTGGAAGAAAGCGGAAAAGACAGCCTGATGTTCATCAAGTCATGGAATGAGTGGGGAGAGGGGAATTATCTGGAGCCTGACCTGCGTTTTGGCGACGCTTACTTGAAGGAAACCGCCAAGGCCTTGAGATAGGAGGATGAGACACGCGTGGTTGGTCATTGCGCATGATGAGTTCGCGGTCCTGCAGCGGCTGGTGGCGGAACTGGATGTCCCGCAGAGTGACGTTTACGTGCATATCGACAAGAAAGTCGCAACGCTTCCCGACTTGTCGATGCGGCAGGGACGGCTTTTCTTGATGGATCGGCGGATGGATGTCCGGTGGGGCAGTGTCTCTCAGATTGCCGTGGAACTGTTGCTGCTGGAGACATCCTTGAAGAACGGTCCCTATGCGCATTATCATATCCTTTCGGGCACGCATCTGCCGCTCAAGCCGGTTCCGGCGCTGATGGACTTTTATGACGGGCATGTCGGCGAGACGGTTGTCCGGCGATGGCCGGAAGACGAAGGAGACGCGGACTTCAAGCTGCGGCGCTATCATTTTCCGTTAAGGCACTACAAGTGTGGCGGCCCGCTTCGGCGGCGCATCTGCCAATTGTCCTGGCAGGGCGTGGTCAAGCTGCAGAAAGTTCTGGGGATTCGCCATTTGAAGGGGATGACATTTATCAAGACCGACAACTGGATGAGTTTGAGCGATGCTGCGTGCCGGTATCTGGTGAGCCGGCGGGAGGAGGTGCTGCATAAGTATCGCTGGTCATTCTGCGGCGATGAGTATTTTGCTGCCACCGAACTGGCGGCGGCGGGCTTCCGGCTCTTCGATTGTCCGCAGCTGCTCCATGTGGAATTCATGGGGGATACCCCCCGCACGTTTTCGGTTTCGGACGTGCCTTCCTTGCAAAAATCCGGCTGCCTGTGGGCCAGAAAGTTTACCTCTGCATAAATCCAGATAAGATGTCTTTCAAGGAACGTTTCATGGAATGGTGGATCCGTCCGGAGATGTACTACATCAAGCGGTATCTGCGTTTCCTGCGAAAAGAAGAGAAGTATACCGACAGGAACAAACTGCTGTGTTTCTGGTACCGGGGGCGCAAGAACCGGCTGGGCGCCCGGTTGGGTTTTATCATCAGCGCCGGCTGTTTCGGAGAAGACCTGCACCTGGAGCACTTCGGGTCGGTCATCGTCAACCCGAAAGCGCGCATCGGCAAGGGTTGTATCATCCACGGCAATTGCTGTATCGGCAGTGACGGGGGATACCCCGACGATTCGCCTGTCATCGGCGATCATGTGGATATCGGCCAGAACGCCCAGATTCTGGGCGGCATCCGGATTGCAGACAATGTACGGATAGGTGCGGGTGCCGTGGTCGTGAAGGATGTGCTGACCCCCGGCGTTACGGTTGTGGGAGTACCTGCCAAGATTCTCGACAGATGAAAATAGCGCAAATGCACAGGAATCTGGGGACCGGCGGCATCGAAGCGATGATCTGCGGGCTCTCCAACGAATTGGCGAAAGAGAACGACGTGACGGTCTGCACGATTGTCACGCCCTCCCCGCAGGACAAGTTTTATCGGGAGTTGGATCCGGTCATCCATCGTGAGACCATCGGCCGGAAAGAGGAGGGGAAACCGTTCAAGGAAATCTTTCGCATAGCGCGATTCATCCGGAAGGGACGGTTTGATATCGTCCATATCCATGGTTTCTTCTATTTCTATTCCCTCGCGGTCCTGCTGTATCACAAGAAGACTCATTTTTGTTATACGATCCATAGCGACGCCTTGAAGGAAAACAATCCGTGGGATTTACGGATACTCCCTTTCAAGCGTTTCTGTTTCCGCAAGGGGTGGCTGCACCCTGTCACCATTTCCCCCACCTCACAAAAATCTTTTGCCGGGCTGTATGGCTGTGACAGCAAGATGATTCCCAATGGCGTTGTCCGGCCGGAGCCTGAGGCGGAAAGCGGTCTGGCATCCTGCCGGATTACCCCCGGTACCAAAGTCTTTCTGCATGCATCCCGGATATGTCCGGAGAAGAATCAGGTCATGCTCTGCCGGGTATTTGACAGGCTCGTCAAGGAAGGAAACGATATTGTGCTGGCCCTGGCCGGCCCGATCCATCACCATGAGATTTTCGATGAAATGAAACCGTTCTTCTCAGACAGGATCCGCTACCTGGGAGAACGTTCCGATATACCGGCCCTGCTGTGTGATGCCGACGGCATGTGCCTCCCGTCCCATTATGAGGGGCTGCCGGTCATCCTGCTGGAATCCCTGGCTGCAGCCTGCATTCCGGTATGTACACCGGTCGGAGGCATATTGGATGTGGTTGAAAACGGCCGTAACGGCTTCCTTTCGGAAGATGTCTCGGAAGAAACTTACTTGAAAGCGATGAGGGACTGCCTGGCCCTGACCGACGAACAGAAGGCCGCCATGAAAAAGGCGTGTTTGACGACAGCGGCAGCCTACGATATCCAGGCAACCGCCAAAGGGTACATGAGCTACTATCGGCAGCTTGTTCAATCGTGACGGAAAGCTCTTTATGAAACTCCTGTATCATCTCGCCTCCACTGCCGTTCCCGGGGGATCGGTCCGGGTCCTGTACAACAAGTGCTGCTGGTTCGTGCAGAAGGGCGGGTATGAGATAGTCGTCGTGACGACAGACCAGAAGGGGCAGCCGCCTTATTATGACTTTCCCGCTCAGGTGAAAATGATAGACCTGGGCATTGATTACTGGGACGACTATTCCAAGGATCCGCTGACGCGCACATGGCTGACCGTCAAAAAGCGGAATCTGCACCGCAAGCGGTTGGAAAAGGTATTGCGGCAAGAGCGTCCCGACGTGACGCTGGTCCACTATCCGACAGAAGCCTGGATTGCCGTCCGCGCGCACGACGACAGCCGGAAAGTGATGGAATTCCATACCAGCCGCCTTTTCCGCCTTCAGGAAAACCCGCGTGGTCTCCATCGCTGGGTGGCATGTTACCGGATGTGGAAAGACAAGCGGATTGCAGGAAAATTCCGGAAGTTGGTGGTCCTCACCCAGGAAGATGCCCGGTATTGGGGTAAGATGCCCCGTCTGTGCGTCATTCCCAATGCCGTCAGGGGCCCACGCCTGGTGGCGGATGCGGGCAACTCCCGTACCGTCATCGCTGTGGGAAGGTTCATTCCCTTGAAGGGGTTTGACAAGTTGCTGGAGGCGTGGTCAAAACTCTCCCGGGAACTCCGTGCCGGCTGGAAACTGAGACTTTTCGGAAGCGGGATGCTGGAATCTTCCCTCCAACAGCGGATACAGCAACTGGGCATTCAGGATTCCGTCCAGTTATGCCCGCCGACTCCTGAGATTTATGAGGAATATGCGAAGAGTGCCTTTCTGGTCATGACTTCGCTGTATGAAGGGCTCCCGATGGTCATGATGGAAGCCCTGTCCGTCGGACTGCCCGTTGTCAGTTTCTCCTTCCCGTGCGGACCGGCTGATTGGATTGAAAACGGACAGAATGGATTCATCGTTCCGGCAGGGGACGTTGAGGAATTGGCGCATAGGATGGCGGAGCTCATGGGAAATGATGCACTGCGGGCTGAAATGTCCCGGAGGTCCCTGCAAAAGGCAGGCGCTTTTTCCGAGGACGCCATCATGCAGAAATGGGAGGAATTGTTTGCCGAAGTGAAGGAATAAGCCATGATTGTAATTCGTGATTATATCAGGCCGAGGAAGGAAGCGTTGATCAAATCCATTCGTTCCAAGACCAATCCGATGCTGGGGAAATCCCGTCAGAAGGCGCTGGACGACATTCATTTTTCCATCATTTCCAACAATTGCTGGGGCGGGCTGGTCTATCAGTATTATAACCTGCCCTATCAGTCCCCGACGGCCGGCTTGTATTTCTTTGCCGATGATTATATCCGCTTCGTCAGCCGGCTGGAGCAATATTGCGCGTGTGGGTTGTCATTCATCGATGCGAAGGACAGTCGCCATCATGCCGCATTGAAAGAGCGGGGGCAGGAACATGTCCCTATCGGCTTGCTGGACGACGTGGAGATCGTTTTCCTGCACTATCCGACAAGGGAAGAGGCGCTGGAGAAATGGACCCGGCGGGTCGGCCGGATCAACTGGGAACACCTGATTGTCAAGTTCTCCCAGCAGAACGGCGCGGCGGAGTCGCATCTTCGGGCATTCGACCGGCTGCCCTTCCCGGTCAAATTCGTTTTTACCACGCGGGATTACGGATTGGCCTCCCAGGTCATTTATGAGGAGAGCCGCGGGCTGCCGGACATTTATGACGAGGTCATCTGCTTCCGCAAGTATCTGGATCTTTCCTCGCTGATCAACGGCAAACTGGTACGGACGGGTCATGAATAAGGTTCCTGTCGCCATCGCGTTTACGCCCGATTACTTCGTGCAGGCTGCCACGATGCTCAAGTCGTTGCTGGACGTTTCTACAGGTGACTTCGAGGTCGTGTGCCTGGTGACTGACCCGATTTCGGAGCGGATGCAGCAGATGCTGGCGCGGCTGGGCGGGGGAAGGCTGACGTTCCGCTATCTGCCGCTTAAGGGAAGGCTGGAAGGACTTTACATCGATCCCCGCTATACGGAAGCGGCTTCCTTCCGGCTTCTGCTGCCGGAACTGTTGCCGGAGTACGACCAGATTCTTTACCTGGACTGCGATATCATCGTGCGGCAGGATGTCGGCAAACTCTGCCGCGAGACGGACCTGGGAAACCATTGGCTGGGTGTCGTCTTCGAAGCCCCCATCGAGCAGCAGGCGGAGCGGTTCCGTGCGCTGGGATGCGATCCGGACCGTTATTTCAACTCCGGGTTCCTGCTGATGAACCTCGCGCAGCTGCGCGCAGAGAAAGTGACCGGGCGATTGCTGGAAGCCTGCCGGGTACCCTACCTGGAGTTTCCCGACCAGGATGCCCTCAATCAGGTTTGCCAGGGCCATGTGCTGCCCCTCAGCCCGCTGTACGACAGCATCCGGACCTTCTTTATCCTGGAATACAAGCCGGACTTTGTCCGCCAGTACAGTGAGGCTCTCTGGGATGCCGTCCAGCGTGAAGGCACCGTCCATTATACGGGCGGGAAGCCGTGGGACCTCTTTACCGTTCAGTTCGGGTCCTGGTGGCGTGTCTTTGATTCCTTGCCGAAGGAGATCCGGGACGAATGGACGCCCGCTCCGAAGATGTACCGGTTCTGGAAGATCTACCGCATCGCTCCGGTCGGCAGGATCGTCGATGCCCTCAGGAACTGGAAGCAACACCTATGAAACACGCTTTCCTGATACTGGCTCATAACGAGTTCGGACTGCTTCAGACGCTTATTTCCTGTCTGGACGACCCCCGGAATGACATCTATGTCCATATCGACAGGAAGGTGACGCAGGTGCCCCGGTTCCATGCCGGCCAGGCGGGATTGGAGATGCTGGAAAACCGGGTGGACATCCGTTGGGGCGACCTTTCGATGGTGGAAGCGGAATATGCTCTTTTCGAGGCGGCGGCATCGCATGGACCCTATTCCTACTATCACCTGCTCTCAGGTGTAGACTTGCCGCTGAAGAGCCAGGACTATATTCATCGGTTCTTCGATGAGCATGCAGAGAAAGAATTCATCGGGTACACTCTGACCGGGATGACTCCGGAACTTTCGACGCGGATGCAGCGCTGGCATTTGTTCCCGCGGCATTTCAGCAGGAAGCGGAATGGCTACAGCCTGGTCCGTGCTGCCTTCATCCGTCTTCAAAAGGTGCTGGGAATCCGGCGCAACACGGACATCGACTTCAAAAAAGGGTCCCAGTGGGTGAGCATCACGCAGCGGATGACCGATTACATCCTCGCGCACAAGGATTGGTCGATGCGGACATTCACGCATACGTTCGTGCCCGATGAATGCCTGGTGCAGACGCTGGCCTGGATGTCGCCCTGCCGGGACCAGCTGTACAGCCTGGCGTCTGACGAAACGGGCTGCATGCGCGCCATTGGCTGGCGCAACGACCAGCTGATCGACTGGTGTGCCGACGACTTCAACACGCTGGCGGCATCTCCGGCGCTGTTCGCCCGCAAGTTCAACAGCAAGGATCCCTCTTTCATCGAGCGGGTTCGTGAAATGTCAAGACCATAAAGCGAGACCGACCATCATGGATGAACGCCAGTCCACACTGATCTCTGCGATGCGATTCCCCCTGATCGTGCTGGTGGTTTTCGCCCACTCCGCCGGATCGTTCGAGTCCCAGACAATCGCTTGGTCGCTGGACGGCTGGAACGTATTTCATTTTTTCTCCGAATGGCTTTGCCGTCATGTCTGTTCCGTCGGAACCTGCTGGTTTTTCGTCATATCGGGTTTTTTCTTCTTCATGCATGCTGATCCGTCCGGTTTTCGCTGGATTCCGCTGAAATGGAAGAAAAGGATTCGCTCCTTGCTGGTTCCCTACCTGATCTGGAATGCCCTGGCCGTTCTGGCCGTATTCCTGGTTGCCCAGTTGTTTTCGATGACGGGCATCCAGCATCACAATACCGAATGGGAGTTCCTCCGGAACGGGGGTCCCTGGTACTGGTTCGTATCCGGTCCGGCTGATTTCCCGCTCTGGTTCGTGAGGGACTTGATGGTGATGATCCTCCTCGCGCCCTTGCTGCTGATGCTGTTCCGACGAATTCCTTTCGTCTCCCTGATAGCCTTGTCCGTCTTTTATTTGTGCTACCCCTTCGACCTTCCATTCGTTTCGATGCGGGGATGTTACTTTTTTTCCGTCGGAGCATGGTTCTGCATCCAGGGTAAGAGCTTGTTTGCCTTCTGCCGACGATGGGAAACAGGGTCCTGGATCGTGGCGCCGCTGCTTGCGGTCATTGCGACATGCAGGACTGGATATGCTGACCATTACGTGTGGCTTCGGCTGTTTTATCCCTTCGGCATGGTGTTTTTCATGAATCTTTGCCGTCGAATGACGGAAGGCCGGCCGGAAAGAGAAAAGCGTCTCATCAAGCTGTCCGCATCGGTGTTCTTCATTTATGCCGCCCATGAAATCCTCATTCTGGGCTGGACGAAAGGACTTTTCATCCGCCTGTTCGGCGACGGCCTCGCCGGATCCTGGATCAGGCTGCTGCTGGCCCCCGTCGTGGTCATTTTGATCTGTCTGTTGCTTTACAACTTGTTGAACCGATGCATGCCCCGGGTGCTGGCTTTCTGTACAGGGGGTCGTACGTCGGTCGGTCAAACGCAGAAAAAGCCATGAAAGTCAGCCTGATCATCCCTGTCTACCAGGCAGAGCAGACGCTGCCTGCCACGCTGGAAAGCGTCCGCAACCAGGTCTTCCGTGATCTCGAAGTCGTCTTCGTGGAAGATGCCGGGACGGATGGATCGCTGGCCCTGCTGGAAGCATTCTGTGCCGGCAGCGGCCTGCCCTGCAAGTTGATCCGCCAGGAGCGCAACCAGGGAGCGGCCGCAGCACGCAACCGGGCCCTGGACGTATCCGAAGGCGAATTTCTCGCGTTTGCCGATGCCGACGACCTGCTCGACCCTGCGATGCTGGAACAGGCTGTAGCGGCTGCCCTGTCAGCGGAGGGTCCGGTCGACATCGTGGGATGGGATTGGACACGTGGCATGGAAAAGAACGGCCGCTATATGCGGCAGGCTGACTATGATACGCCTGTACGTGCCTTGCAGGAGATGACCGGCGGAGCCTCGCGCTGGAATCTCTGGCTTTTTCTGGTCCGCCGTTCGCTGATTGAGAAGGCGGGGATCCGGTTTGTTGCCGGGGCGGATATCGGGGAGGACATGCAGTTCATCCTGCGCGCTTTCATGCATGCGGACCGGGTGGTCCAGCTGCACGAATCGCTCTATCGCTGGAATGCGGTCAGCAGCACTTCCATCAGCCGTGGCTTCACCCCGGAGAAACGGGCGCAGATCGAGCGGAACCTGATGGAGGTGGAACGGGATTTCGAGGGTTCCGCGTTCAGCCGGGAGTCGCCGCAGGCCATGACGGAATTAAAGTTGTACCTGAAGCGTCCGCTGTTGATTTCGTCGGACCGTCGGGACTATGAGACCTGGTTCAACTGGTTCCCCGAGACCAACGCCCATGCCACGGAAGGGGCCGACCTGCCGCGCCATACCCGCGTTTTGCAAGGCCTGGCGGCCCGCCGCTGCTGGACAGGGGTGCGGCTGTATTATTTTTTGATCCATCAACTCTTTTACGGAATCCTTTTCCGGTAGATGTTCCGCAGGATCCTGATCGGTTTCATCCTGACGCTGGTGACGAGTTTCTATGTGTTTCCCGTCACCTTCACCTTCCTGCCTGAGGCGGTCAACTCCAAAATGCTGGTCGCTGTCTTCGGCATCGTCATGTTCGTCTACGACTGTATCCGGAAGAAAGCGATGGAATTGTCTCAGCCTACGCTCATCGCGATGATGCTGGCGCTGCTGTTTTCGCTGTGGTGCATGTTCTGCGTGACGGTGGCCGGCACCTACGATCTTACGTATGCAACCTATATCGTCTCTTTCCTGACGTGGATGACCGGCGCGTACGGCGTGTATGCCGCCCTGCGGATCGGATATGGAGAAGTGGACTTGTGGCTGATGATCCGGTATTTGGCTCTGGTCGGGGTGTTCCAGTGCGTGTCGGCTGTCTTGATTGACAATAATGTGGCCTTCAGCCAGTTTGTGGACCGCTTTGTTTCCGGGAATGAGTACTACCGTGAACACGGGCGCATGTATGGCGTCGGGGCCGCACTGGATCCGGCTGGCATACGCTTTTCTGTCATTCTGGTGATGATGGCCCATCAGTTTTCCGCCGACCCGGATGTCCGTTCAAACGGGAACTACCAGACCACCAACATGATTGCCTATGCGGTCATCTTGATTATCGGTTCTACGATCTCCCGAACGACCATCGTCGGCGGTGCGATGGGTGTTGCCTATATGGTATTGACGCTCATCCGACTTCGGCAGGGAGGCTTCGTGACGATACGCATGGTGCGGGGCTTCTTCATTTTCATCATGGTCCTGGCCATCATCCTGGTAGTGAGCGTTTATTTCTATCGCACCAGCCGGACCTTTGAAGGCTACCTTCGTTTCGGGTTCGAAGCCTTTTTCAATTGGGCGGAGACGGGTGAATTCCGTACCCATTCGACCGATGAGTTGAGCGAGATGTGGGTATGGCCGTCCGATATGCGGACCTGGATTCTCGGCCGGGGCACATTCGGGGTATTCGCCAATGATACGGATATCGGCTATTGCAATTTCACTTTTTACTGCGGTCTTATCGGGATGTTCCTGTTCTCCTTGTACTTTCTCTATGTGCATCTGGTCTTGAACAGGAAATTCCGGCATTTTGGAATTACGTCCCTGCTGCTGGTCGCATTGACCTTCATCATCTGGCTGAAGGTGACTACCGACATCTTCTTCATCGACGCCCTGTTGTTCTGTGTCGCAGGTGATGTAGAAGAAGAGGAAGAAGGAGCGGCATTACAGAAAGAAGCGGCACTGGCATGAAACTGATTTACTGCATGGCGGATGTGTATAACCCTGGCGGGATGGAACGGGTGTTGCTCAACAAGCTGCGCTGGTGGGCCCGCCGCGGAGATGGTGACCTGCTGCTGGTAACCACCGACCAGAACGGTCGTCCGCCTTTTTACGCTTTCCCGCCGGAAGTCCGGATGGTGGACCTGGGCATCAATTACAAGGCTGACAACGGGCGCCATCCTGTCGCCAAGACGTTGTCGTATCTCAGGAAACGGGATCTGCATCGCCGGAAACTGACGGCGTTGCTGATGCAGGAGAAAGCCGACATCGTCGTGTCGCTCTATCCGTCAGAGTCATCGTTCATACCTGATATCCAGGATGGCAGCAAGAAGGTACTGGAGTTGCATTTCAACAAGTATTTCCGCTGCAATACAATCGCAGCGGCCTGCTGGGCCTGGCCGACCGGTTCCGGACGAGGCAGGATGAACGCATTGTGCGCCGCTTCGACCGTTTTGTGGTGCTGACGCATGAAGATGCCGGCAACTGGGGCGCGCTGCCCAACCTGGAGGTGATTCCCAATGCGGCCCCGGAGATACCGCATGTGCAGCATAGGCCTGGAAACCACCGGGTGATTGCGGTGGGCCGGCTCGACTACCAGAAGGGTTTTGACCGGCTGCTGGAGGCATGGGCGCTGTTGCCAGCTCCCCTCCGCGATAGCTGGAAACTTGACATATTCGGTCAGGGAGAATGGGAACGGCTGCTGAAAGAAAAATGCAATGCGCTGGGCATCGGCGGATCCGCCCGCATCAACCGGCCGACCGGACGGATCTTTGAAGAATATGCGGCGAGTGACTTTTTGGTCATGAGTTCGCACTACGAAGGGTTCCCGATGGTGATGATCGAGGCGATGGCTTGCGGCCTGCCGGTAGTCACCTTTGATTTCCTTTGTGGTCCACGCGACATCATCCGTCCCGAAGAAAACGGGTTGATGGTGAAAGAGGGAGATATTCCCGCTCTGTCGAAAGCCATGCAGCGTGTGATGGAAGATCCCGCCCTGCTGGCGAAGATGTCAGACAAGGCGCCGGAGATATCCAGCACGTATGCGGAAGAAACCGTCATGAAACAATGGGAACGGCTGTTCAACGAAATCAGGCGATAGACCTGCTGAAAGTGCTGCTGACCATCGGCATCGTGTTCCGCCATGCTGAGCTGGTAGGGTTTGAGGGCCGTTCAGAAGCTTTCGACGTCTTCTCGCGCGGGATGATGCTGGTCACGTCTGTCTGTGTTCCGCTGTTCTTCGTCCTGTCGGGATATCTCTACTTCCTGAATACACCGGATCGCCCCGGGTGGGCGTTCTTCTGGGGGAAAACGCGCAGGCGCTTTTTCTCGCTGGTGATTCCCTATTTGATAGCGAACTGTTTCGCTTTCGTCTGCTACTGGGCGGCTTACCGGTATGCACCAGATATGATGTCGGGATACTTCGGTGATGACTGGCGGAACCCCTTGTTCGTCTTCTGGACGGGGCCTGTCAACTTGTCTCTTTGGTTCATCCGCGACCTGATCATCGCCTGCCTTGTTGCGCCGCTCATCTACCTGCTGGTCCGATATACCCGCATCTGGGGTGTGCTGGCGCTGGCGGCAGTCTGGATTTTTGTGGGCGGGAGTCCGTGGTACAATCTCTGGTTTACGATCGGCGCCTGGGTGGCGGTGTGCCAGAGAGAGGCGTCAGTCCGGCTGCTAAGCCGGGTGCAATGTCGCGTTCCGGTTTACGCCGCTGCGTGGTGCTTTTTCATTTATCTCTATCACTATATTCCGGTGCTTGTGCTGAAGAAGGGGCTGGGCCGGATCATGGACCCGGATGAATGCTGGTCGCTGATGCTGGTCTTCCTTCTCGTGGCCCTGCTTACGCTGGCGCTGCTGACCGGTGTTTTCATGCTGATGAAAAAGAGCTTCCCCAAAACGACGGGCATTCTTACAGGAGGCAAGTTATGACCAGGAAACTGTTGCAGATCAATCCGGTCGTCCGGCTCAACACGTCGACAGGCCGGATCATGCGTGAGATCGGGGAACTGGCCATCTCGGAGGGGTGGGAGAGTTATGTGGCGTATAGCGGGGCCCGCGATGGCGTGCCGCCGCACTCTTCGCAGCTGGTCCCGGTGGGCGACAAGTTGGACGTAGCCCTTCATTTCCTGACGACCCGCATCTTTGACGCCCATGGACTGGCTTCGCGGCGGGCTACCCGGCGATTCATCCGCCGCATCCGCGCGATTGATCCGGATGTGATCCACATCCACAATATACATGGCTATTTCCTCAACTACCCGATGTTCTTCCGTTATCTGCAGGAGAGCGGTAAGCCTGTCATCTGGACCGTTCACGACTGCTGGCTGTACACGGGACACTGCTACTACTATTCGGCGGCACATTGCGACAAATGGAAGAAAGGGTGCGGGCATTGTCCGCAGCTGCGTTCTTTCCCTGCCAGCTGGCTCTTTGACCGGTCGGCCCGAAACCTGCGCGACAAACAGCAGGCTTTCGGCGCACTGGACAACCTGACCATCGTCCCCGTGTCCGAATGGATCCGGCAGGAAATGGCCTCGTCCATTCTCGCCGACAAACACTTCCAGGTCATCCATAATGGCATCGACCTGGATACGTTCCGGCCGGAAGCGGCAGAAGGAGAGGCTGCGGTTCCTGGGACGATGATCCTGGGCGTTGCCAGTATCTGGCTGGAGGAGAAGGGTTTGAGTGACTTGATCGCACTGGCCGGTAAGTTGCGTCCCGGCGAGAAACTGGTGCTGGTGGGAAAGACCACGGAAGAGCAGCGGAAGCGTATTCCTGCGCAGGTGCAGGTCATCGAGCGAACCGAAAACATCCACAAGCTGGCGGCGCTCTATTCACAGGCCACCGCTTTCGTCAATCCCACCTGGCAGGACAATTATCCGACTGTCAACCTGGAAGCCATCGCCTGCGGGACACCCGTCGTGACCTACCGCACGGGCGGCAGCGTGGAGGCGGTGACGGAAGGGACGGGCTTCGTTGTGGAGCAGGGCGATGTAGACGGTATGCTTTCGCGCGTACGTGAGATCGCATCGTGGGACCGGGTGGAGACGGCGACGCGTTGCCGCCAATGGGCCCTCCGGCATTTCCGCAAGGAAGATTGCTATAAAAACTACATCAAACTATATGAAAATCTTACAATTAGGTAAGTTTTACCCCATCCGTGGCGGTGTGGAGAAGGTGATGTGGGATTTGACATTGGGCCTCGCAGAACGCGGTGTAACGAGTGATATGCTTTGTGCCTATATGAAAAGTGACCCCATTGACGCGGAACACCGGGACTTGTGCCGGGAGACGGAAGAGGGGCGCGAGATTACGCTGGGTCCATATGGACGCGTAATCTGTGTGCCGGCTTTCGCCAAGAGAGCCAAGACGATGCTTTCCAGGGCCATGGTCCGGTGGCTGCGCGCCCATGCGGCTGAATACGATGTCATCCATATCCATCACCCCGACCCGATGGCGGCGGTGGCTCTGCTGCTGAGCCGCTATAAGGGGCGGGTGATCCTGCATTGGCATAGCGATATCCTGGCCCAGAAGTTCCTGCTGTTCTTCTATCATCCTATCCAATGGTGGCTGGTAAGGCGGGCTGAGCGGGTTATCGGCACTTCTCCAGTTTACATCCACGAGTCCAGGGCGTTGGCACATTATCAAAATAAGGTGATCTGTGTTCCGATCGGCATCTCTCCAATCATCTTCGATGCACGGGAGGCCAATGCCATCCGCACCTCGATGACCGGAAAGAAACTGGTCTTTGCCCTGGGCCGGCTGGTACCTTACAAGGATTTCGGCACGCTGGTGGAAGCGGCCAAGTTCCTGGGCCCCGATTACAGGATTGCCATCGGAGGCTCCGGCCCGATGAAGGAGGCGCTCCTCCAGCAGATAGCAGACGGTGCCCTGCAGGAGAAAGTCCAGTTGCTGGGCTATGTAGAAAGTGGAGATGTCCCGAACTGGTTCGGCGCCTGCGACGTGTTCGTGCTGTGTTCCGACCGGCGTACGGAGGCATTCGGCGTCGTACAGATCGAGGCCATGTCCTGCGGCAAGCCGGTCGTGGCGACGATGATTCCCCATTCTGGTGTGTCGTGGGTCAACGAGAACGGCGTCTCGGGTTACAACGTGCATCCGCACGACTCAAAGGCCCTTGCTGCTGCTATCGAGAAGATCTGTGAGGACCCCGACATCTACATGCAGTTCTCGGCGGCCGCCATGGAACGCTTCGAGACCCTGTTCACTTCCCGTGAAATGATAGACAAAATTATCAAGATATATGAAAACAAAATGTAAATGGTGGATGCTGGCAGTTATCCTGATCCTGCCCCTCTCATGTTCTACCCCCGCAAAAGTCGGCTATTTGCGTGACTTGGAATACAATGTGCCATTGGCCGCCAGCCCAGCGCCGGAATTAAAGCTGAAGGTGGACGACCGCATCAGTATACAGGTTTTCAGCGAGGAAGTGGAACTGGCCGCACCCTTCAATGCCGTCGTCCCCCGAAGCGGCGATGACGTGGGTTCCCTGCTGGGTTCCACGTATGGCGTAGATGCCCAGGGCTATATCGACTTCCCCGTCCTGGGAAGGATGCATGTGGAAGGCAAGACGCTCAACGAGGTGAAAAATGAGATTGCGGAGGAGATCGTGCGTCGCGGCTACATCAAGGAACCGGTGGTCAAGGTGGAACTGGAGAACTTCACGATCACCGTGCTGGGTGAGTCGGCACCGTCGGTCATTCCGGTCAAGGGCAACAGCATCAATATCCTGCAAGTCATAGCGGAACTCGGCGGAACCCAGGAGACGGCCAAGATTCCGGATGTGATGGTGGTGCGCACCGAGAATGGCCAGCGGACGGCATATACCATCAACTTGCAGTCCAAGAACCTGTATGATTCTCCGGTGTTCTGGCTTCAGCAGAATGATCTGGTCTATGTAAAACCCCGCGGCATCAAGCTCTCGAACGGCGGCGACCTCTTCCTCAAGATTTTCAGTCCCGCCGTGGCGGCCCTTTCCGCCGTCGCATACATGCTGCTCTGGACATCCCGATAGTATCATGAAGAAAACCGTAAAGAAAGTAACGCGCAACGAGCAGGTCAACCTGGTTGATATCTTCTACTACCTGCTCTCCAACTGGCATTGGTTCGTGCTTTGCGTCATCATCGCGCTGGGGGTGGCCTATTACCGGTATGCCCGTATGCCTTACGTTTATTCCAACCAGGTCACGGCCATCCTGAAAGATCCGAGTTCCGGACCCCGTTCCGCCCGGTTGGACAACTACAACAACATGATCAACACGATCTCCCTTACCAATGAGGAGTTGCAGTTGCGTTCGTGGACGTTGATGTCGGAGGTGGTCAAGGCGCTCGACATCGACGTCAGTTACACGGAGCACATCAAGTTCCGCGATGTGGAGCTCTATACCTCTCTTTCGCCCGTCCGGATGGTCTTCTCCCGCGAAAAGGATGATCCGGGCAATGTCGATATCATGGTCACGCCGCTGGAGGGTGAAATCATCCGTATCGACATGGGGGCGGCCGGCATGAAGGCGGCTGCATTCGGAGACACCGTGGAGGTGGGCTCCGGCAAGGTGGTGTTCCTTCCTACGCCGCGCTATGGACCGGATTATTACAATGTGCCGATCCATATCCGCAAATATCCGTTGTCCGGCGCTGCCGTATCCTTCGCGGGCCGTGTCAGGGTATCGCACAAGGATGAAATCATCACCATCATGATGAACGACTGGAATGCCCAGCGTGTGGCCGACATCCTGAATATGCTCGTGGTCAAGTACAATGAGGATGCCATCCGGGAAAAGAACAAGGTGGCCGTCAATACGTCCAAGTTCATCGAAGACCGGCTGGTCATTATTGAAAACGAACTAGGCGGCGTCGAAGGCTCCCTCGCCCAGTTCCAGCGCTCGAACCAGCTGATGGATGTGGGTGAGGCGGCTTCCCAGTATCTGAATGAAAGCCGAAGATACAATGCGGATATTGTGGCGGTGGAGACCCGCATATCCCTGGCCACCTACCTGCGGGATTATATCAATGGCCTGGGAGATTCATACCAGATGATTCCGGCCAATACCGGACTGGATGACCCGAATATCGAAAGCACGATAGCCCAGTATAACGAGCAGGTGCTCCGGCGGGAGAAACTGGTGGCTGCCAGCAGCACGGAAAGCCCGGCCGTGAAGCAGGTGGAAGGTACGCTCATGACCATGCGCCGCAATGTGACGGGCCTGATCCATAATCTCCTGACCAGCCTGGAAATCTCGCGTAGCGACCTGTCCCGGCGGGAGCAGGATGCCATTCAGAAGTACGCCGCCATGCCTGGCAAGGCGCGCCAGATGCTCGAGATCGAGCGCCAGCAGTCCATCAAGGAGGAACTTTACATCTTCCTGCTGAACAAGCGCGAGGAGAACGCCCTGACCCAGGCTATGGCAGACGACAACATCCGTCCCGTCGATCCCGCTACGGCCAATTATACTCCGTCTTCTCCCCAGCGGATGAAAATCATGTTCCTGGCTTTGCTGATCGGCTTGTTTATTCCTGCCGCCATCCTGATAGCCAGGCTTTTCCTCGATACGAAGATTCGTACCCGCAAGGAAATCGAGGAGAACATCGACGTTCCGTTCCTGGCGGAAATCCCGCTCAACAAGGACCTGCGCCGCTTCATCTGGAAAGCGAAGTACCGCAGGAAAGGGGAAAAGGAACCTTCACCGTTCGTCTATGAGTCCAATTCGCACAGCGTCTTTACCGAGGCCATGCGTATGATGTGCACCAATCTGAGTTTCCTGGACCCCGACAGCGTGCTGCCGATGGTCATCGGAACGACATCCTACTCGTCGGCATCCGGCAAGACGTTCATCGTCGCCAACATGGCCGCCTGCCTTGCCGATGCCCAGAAGCGGGTGGTGGTGATCGACTCCGACATGCGCAAACGCTCCATGTCGGGCGAGCTGGGGCTCAAACACAAGACTGAGGGCCTGTCCAACTATCTCTACGACCTGGACCTGTCGGTAGATGGCATTATTCATAAGGATGTGAAGCCGGGCATCGACTTCATTCCGGCCGGTGCTACGCCGCCCAACCCGGGCGAGTTGCTGAGCCGCCCCCGTTTTGACGAGCTGATCAAGGAACTGCGCCGTCGCTACGATTACATCCTGATCGACGGCGTGCCGGTGCAGATGCTTTCGGAACCGCTCATCGTCAATCGCGTCGTGGACTGCAACCTCTTCATTTTGCGCAGCGGCCAGCTTGACCGCCGCATCCTCCCGCAACTGGACGAACTGAACGAAAACCGGCACCTGACCAACATGGCCATCGTGTTCAACGGGCCCGAGGTCAAGCGCCGTCGCGGTTATGGCTTCGGCACGTATGGTTATGGGTATGGCTATGGCTACGGCTATGGCTACGGTTATTACGGCGAGGGAGAAGAAGCGAAAAAGAAACCTTTCTGGAAGCGGAGGAAGAAAAAATGACCATTGCTGTAGACTTTGACGGAACCATCGTAGAATACAAGTATCCGGAAATCGGGAAGGAGCGGCCGTTTGCCATCCAGTGCCTGAAGCAGTTGCAGCAGGAGGGCAACAAGTTGATTCTCTGGACATCACGGGAAGGTGACCTGCTGGATGAGGCCATTGCCTTTTGCCACGAGCGGGGACTGGATTTCTATGCGGTGAACAGCAACCAGCCCGATGACGCGCTTTTCAAGCACCATAGTTCCAAGATAATAGCCGACGTTTATATCGACGACCGTAACCTGGGCGGCATTCCCGACTGGGGGACGATTTATGATATGATCGGCACCATGCGGGCCGAACGGCACGCAGCCCGCCAAAAGAAGAAATCGATCTTTCCCTGGCGCAATCGATGAAACCTTGAAGTCTACTCTTTCCGGCGCTTTGAATGCAGCCGCTGCCTCAGTTCCGCGATATTCGGGAAGTTGAGGTGGCGGCGCGCTTTTTCCGGATGCAGCTCGTCGAATTTGATGAGGATGCCCGCCTCGATCACGTCTCCGAATTCATCGTTGATGCCGGCACCGAACGATTTCATCGTGGGGGAGAGATTCATATAGGTATTGACCAGTGGCGGGATGTTGACGCCCAACTGCTGGATTTCCCGTTTCAGGATTTTATAGTCGTCCTTGAAGTCCGGTTCCGTGAACACCTTTCCCAGCGAGCGTGAGAGCTTGATGCGGATAGGGTGATGGGGGGTCACAAGCCTGTCAATCTGAAGCGTGGTCTCCCAGGAGCCGAAGTGCTTCCGAAGGAAATAGAGCAGCATTTGGAGGCCCTTCTCGGGGAAGGAGGGATAGATGGTCATCTTGCCGAAGAAATACTCCATTCGCCCCTTGTAGAGCAGCATGAGGGCGCCCAGTCCGTCGAAGAGGTTGTCGAGCGAATAGAGGCTCTTCATCCCTTGCTCTGAGCGCTGGTATTCCGGCCGTATATAAGAGCGGCTGAGTTCAATGGTCTTGAGGAAGTCGTTCGACAGGAAGCGTCGCCTAAAGCGGAACAGGTGCGCCGACGGGATGATGGGCTGGCCTTCCCGGTTGTACATCACCTCGTCGCAGAGGACATATCGGTAGCCGCCGATGATGCATTCGGCCTCCGGGTCCCAGAGCACCAGCTGCTTGAACTTGAATGCGGGGTCCAGGTCGAAGTCGTCGAGGTCCATCTCTTTGCCGGTGCCGCCGCCGCCCTCGCGGAAGGCGATTTCGCGCAAGCGGCCGATTTCTCTCATCACGTTGGGCGCAATCTTGCTGTCAACGATGTAGAGTTTGTTGCCGGCGTGATTCGTGTCACGCAGGAAGCAATCATCCGTGAGTTCGGCCTTGAGCAACTCCTTGTCAACCGGAGCTATGATATCCACTTGGTTCATAAAAATTATCGGGCTAATTCATACACTTTCTCCCGTACCCAGGCTGCCCAATCTTTGTCGCGTTTCTCGGTGGTGAAGGTCTGCCAGGGAATCGGCTTTCCGAAGACGAGCCGATAAGATTTGTGCTGACACTTGTAGAGTTCGTCCGGCAAGGTCAGCATAGCGATATTGAGTTTCAGTTTCAGTATATTGCGGAGCCGGTCAAGCAGGTAGAAGCGTCGGGAGTTCTGCCCGCTGAACCATACAGGAACGACGTCGCGGTGCGACATCCGGCTCTTGGTGATGAAGGTCTTTTTCCAGGGCAGGTCCTGGACGATGCCGTCGATTTTCCGGGAACAAAGTCCTGCTGGGAAGATGATGACCTGCCGGTCGGAATTGAAAGCATCGTTGATCTTTCCTAGCAGGTCGGAGCTCTGGTTGCCGAACTTGTTGACGGGGATGGTGTATTCGGCGATGGGTTTGATGGCCATCAGAATGTCGTTGGCCGGCACCACGATGTGGCCGTCGAAATGACGTCCCACAGTGCCGATGACGCTCAGTGCGTCAATGCCTCCGAGCGGGTGATTGCCGGCGAAGGTATAGCGTCCGTCCGTAGGAATGTTCTCCAAACCTTCCACGGTTACATTTGCATCATAATAGACCAGCGCCTGCTCGGCGAACTCCACGCCGAGATATCCTTTGGACAGATAGCCGTTGAGGTGGTCCTGATGGATGAACCGCTTGAGCCAGTTGCGCACGAAGCGAGGCACCTTGTTCGCACCAAAGCGGCTGTCGATGATGGCGTCGAGGTCGAGGATGACGGTTTCGTTGACGGGGCTCCGGCTGGATGTCGAAGAAGGACTCACTGGATGGTGCCTTTAATGGTTCCGAAAGGCAAGCCTATGGAGAACTTGAGAGGGATGCGTTGCTCATCATCGCTGAGGGTGAGGCGAAGGGCTTCCTTGTTGCCTTGCGAGAGCACCACCTCGATGACGGGGACTTGTTCTCCTTTGAACCGGATGGTCTTTCGTGTGCTTGACTTGATGGTGACCGGAAGCGCATCGTGATCGAGCAGCAGCGCCTGGGGGCCGATGTCTCCCTGTACGCCCTTTTCTCCGTAATCCAGGAAGCGCAGCCACCAGATCATTCCGAGCAGGTCGCGCACGGTTCCGTCCCAGCTAAGCGTCTCGTCCCGGTGCGGCCGGGTGCTCTTGGTCACGTCCATATGCACCGTACCGGGCGCAGACCAGTCATACAAGCCCTTGGCCCAGTATTTCTTTTCTTTCTGCTCCCTTTCTGCCTTTACGGGCGTTCTGGCCGCGTCGTTGCAGAAGGTGCTGCCGTACGTGCATTCGAGCGTATAGAACCCGCCGGCTGCCGCCGCCAACGTCGCATCGACCCGATATTGCTCGCCTTGATCCTGCCCCACGAATGTCATGGTTCCAATCTCCCCCGGAAACAGATTGTGCCGGATACTGTAGGTCATCTTTTCCGGGCCGGACAACAGCGAGGCCATCAGTAGTAATATGGTGAGTGTATGCATTTTCAATCTTTTTCTGATGTATGTAACAATTATCGCGCCGCTGCCAGCAGGATTTCGGCGCAGAAGACGCTGTGGCCGTCCACGACGCCTTCGACGACCCAACCGCTTTCGACAGGGGCGCGGAAGAGGGACACCTGCTCGCCGGGACGGGTCTCCTTGTTGAAATTGATGCGGAGGCTGCGGACGCGGCGGGTGGAAATCTCGGCGAAGTCGAGGCAATCCAGGGCCCAGACCACGTATTTGGCGTTATTGGTATGTCCGATGATGTCTACATCGGAATAGGCAACCGTGTGTACGCCGGTTGTCTCGACGCCTTCGCAGGGCATCACGACTTTGCTGCACGGAGACGCGATGGCATCATCTTCACAAATCGTGTCGAGCGGCAGCTTGTCGGCCAAGTGCTCCCGTCGCAACAGGCGGCGGGTGGCGGTGTCGATGATCAGCCACGAAGAAGTGGCCACGACGGCCGGCTGTCCGTCCGCGCCGAGCATGCGGAAGTCGCGGACGTAGAACGGTCCTTCGAAGCCTTTGTGCCAGGTCTGCAATTCCACTTCATCCTTCCAGCGGGGCATCTGCAGGAAGCGGATGTCGAACCTGGACAGCACCCACGCGGTGCCATAGCGCTGGAGGTCGTCATAACCAAAGCCGAGGCTGTCGGCCGACTGGTAGGCGATCTCCTGCGCCATATCCATGAAGGCGCCCGGTTTCAGGAAATGGGCCACATCCGTATCGTAGCAGGTGACTTTGAGGTGCTGGATGGTTTTCTTGGAATTGCTTTGCGGCATCATTCTTGTTTTTATGGCCTCAAAATTAGCATTATTTGGGTTATAATCCTATCTTTGCGACCGATTACGAAAGAAAGAATGAAAAAGATCCTGTTTCTCACAGTCCTTCTTTGCAGCGCCTGGATCGCCGGTGCGCAGCAGTTGGAAAGCAGTTTTACCCAGGAGCGCACCATCAAGGCCTCTGGCAAGGTTATCCATTCCGAAGGTGTCATTTCCTTCAAGGCTCCTGACCAGCTGACCATGACCTATACCCAACCCCAAGGGGAGTATCTCGTCATTTCCGGCCCGATGCTTCGTTCCAATTCGATGGGGCAGCAGATTTCTGTCGATACCGACAAGAACCCTCGTTTCCGCAACCTCCGCAATACCTTGCTCAATTGCATTACCGACAATTGCGAGCAGGCGGCCGCCGACAATGACGCCGACTTGTCCGTATCCGAGAAAGGCGGCGTGAAAACCGTCTCGATCACGGCCCGCAAGGCACAGGTACGCGGCTATTCCAAGATTATCATGGAATACATCAAGGGCCTGCCGGTCCGCATGGTGCTGGAGGAGTTCGGCGGTATCTCCACCGAATACCTCTTCAAATACTGATTTCGGGTTTTCCTACTGGTCGGTGTCCTGGTTTTCCAGGTAGTTGACGACGTCGCCCACTGTCTCGAAGGTCGCCAGTGCCTTGTCGGGGATGACGATGCCGTACTGATCCTCCACTTTCATGAGAAGTTGCAGGATATCGATGGAGTCGGCACCCAGGTCGCGTTTGATCTTGGATTCGGGCGTAATGGTTGCCGGATCTCTCCGGAGCTGTTTGGCCAGGATGGCCTGTACTTTTTCAAACATGGTGTATTAGATTTCAGGTCAAGCCCGGATGGACGGGTTAGTCTTCGTAGTGTTCGTATTTTGAGATTTCTGTTTCGATCTTGGCAGAGAGACGGCTGACCTCCATCTTGTAGGCCTGCTCGATGCATTTTTCCACAGCGACGGCCTTGCTGCTGCCGTGTCCCTTGACCACCACCTTCTGCGTGCCGAGAAGCACACTGCCGCCATAATTCTGGTAGTTCATGAATTCCTTCTCTTCCAGGAACATGCGTTTCATCAGCAGCGCTCCGAACTTGTACAGGTTGCGGGAATAGATGTCCTTCTTCAGTTTCTTGAGCAACTCGATGGCGGTGCCTTCGGTGGTCTTGACCAGCACGTTGCCGGAAAAGCCGTCGGCCACCACGACATCGTACGCGCCGGAGAGCAGGTCGCGGCTCTCCATGTTGCCGACAAAGTTGACGGAAGGGGTCTCCTGCAGGAGCGCATAAGCTTCACGACGGATGTCGTCGCCCTTTTCCGCTTCCTTGCCCACGTTGAGCAGGGCGGTGCGGGGCCGCTTCACGTCGTAGACATTTTCCAGATAGAGGCTGGCCATGATGGCGAACTGTCGCAGATGCGCTGCCGTGACTTCGGGGTTGGCACCGCTGTCGCAGATGCCCACGATACCCCCGTCCATGGTCGGAAGAATCGGGCAGAATGCCGGGCGGATGACGCCGGGGATTCGCCCGAGCCGGACGAGCGCACCGGTCACCAGCGCACCGGTCGAGCCGGTGGACACCATCGCAGCAATATCGTCCTCATCGCGCAGCAGGATGATGGCCTTCATCATCGAGCTGTTGCGTTTGAGCCGGATCACGTCGGTCGGTTTCTCGTCGCAGCCGATGACTTCCGGTGCGTGGACGATGTCCAGGCGGGCGCTGTCATAAGACTTGCCCGCAAGTTCCGCCTTCAAAAGATTCTCGTCTCCGGTCAGGATAATGTGCAGGTCGGGGTTCTTGGCGAGTGCGGACAGGGCGCCGGCCACTGGCGCCTGGGGCGAATGGTCGCCACCGAAGCAGTCGATGAGGATCTTGATCATGCGAGTTTCTTGACGTAGGCGCGGCGGCGTTTCGCCTGCACGGCGTTGAACCGGCGCCAGAGGTTCAGGATAGCGTAGTTGTCCTCGAGGTTGAGGTTGGTCTCGGCATATTCGATACCGGTATCGCGCAGCATATGCATGATGGCTGAGGCGAGGGCGGCGGGAATGCCATGGTTGAGGTATTCGGGATCCACCCCGATAAGGCAGAGGTCGATGATTTTCGGATGACGGATGCACTTGAGCAGCCGGAGCAGGGTACGGGGCGTATACTTGCCGCGGGTGCCTGTGAGTGCCGGAGCCAGGGCGGGAACGGAGAAGCCGAAACAGACCATCCGGTCGTTTTCATCCAGGATGACGGCGGTATGTTCCGGGCTGATGACCAGGCTGAAATTGTCGACAATCAGCTTTTTCATGCCTTCGGTAAAAGGCACGGTGCCATAGAGGCCATCATACGACTTGTCGAGTAGTTCGAAGATACCGTCCTTGTAACGGTTGAGTAAATCTTTGGCGTTCTTCGACTGACCGAAATGCAACTTGTAGCGGCGAAATATGAAATCCGTGAGCTTGTCGAGGTCTTCCTCGTCGGTCTCGGGTGCGCTGAGCCGGAATTCCAGCCAGTCCACTTCCTTTGCGAAACCCAGCTGCTCGATGTGGTGCTGGTAGTATTCAGCATTGTACTGCTCCTCGAAGGTCTGAGGCTGGTCGAATCCTTCCACCAGCAGTCCTTCGCGCTCCAGGTCGGAGAAGTTCAGGGGGCCGCAGAGCGTATCCATCCCGAGTTTCTTCGCCCACGCTTCGACCGCGTCGAAAAGGGCCTTCGACACCGCCGGATCATCGATGGCGTCGAAGCGGCAGAAGCGCGCGCGGCGCTCGCCGTTCTTCTGGTTGTAGGCCCGCTGGATGATGCCCTGGATGCGGCCGGCCATGACCCCGTCGCGATAGGCGTTGAAGCAAGTCCAGTCGCAGCAGTCGTTGTAGACGAAACCGGGCCGGAACATCTTCCTTTCGTCGGCATACAAAGGGGGTACAAAGTACGGATTGTCTTTGTACAGGTCCAACGGGAAGTTAAGGAATTCCCGCTGCATGCGCCGGGTGATGACGGGTTTGACTTCGATCATCGGTTCTTGGAGTGGAAGCAGACGCCGACGCCATTGGGGCCGGAATGGCTGCCGGCCGTCGGATTGGTGACCACGCATTCGATGCTGATGTCATCGCCGTAACGTTCCTTCAACATCCGGCATAAATCTTCCGCCAGTGCCGGGGCGTCGGTATGGCCGACATAAAAGCGGTAGTCCTTCACATGGTCGCCCAGTTCCTCGACCTTGGAGAGCAGGTAGTCCATCGCCTTGGCGCGTCCCTTGACCGAGCCACAGGAGACCATCTTGCCTTCGGGCGACATATAAATGATGGGACGGATGCCGATGAGCGTACCCATTGTGGCTGCCAGACCGCTGACACGGCCGCTGCGGCGGAAGAACTTCAGGTCGTCGGCGAAGAAATACATGGCATAATGGTCCACTTCGCTGCGGGCCCAGTCAAGGATTTCTTCCAGGCTCCGGCCGGCCTTGAACAGGTCGCCCACGGCCCGTACGATGGCGTAGCTGATGGTAGTGATGCCCTTGGAATCAATCTCATGGAAACGACGTTCCGGATACTTGGCCTTGAGTTCGGCCACCGCCTGGTCCATGGCGTCGAACGTGATGGTCATGGCACGGGAGAAATGGACGTACAGGATGTCGTTGCCTGCAGCGAATTCGGGCTCGAAATACTCGATGTAGCGTTCCTTGGAAATAGCGCTCGTGGTGGGAAGGGTGCCCGCGCGGAGCATGTCATAGAAGGCATGCGAATCGAAGGTCTCGAAATCCACGTAGGGATAAACGGTCTTGGCATCCACGCTGTAAGGCATGCTGATGAGCTTGTAGCCGTATTCAGCGGCGACAGCGGGCGTAATGTCGGTGTCGGTATCAGTATATAAGGTCAGCATAATAGTAGGATATAATCGTATACGGGTTGTCCGCCCTCGACGAGGGAGATTTCAGTTCGGGGATATTGGCGGGTGAGGACTTCGGCCGCCTCGGCCGCTTCTGAAGCCGGCACGTCGGCGCCGCTGATCAGCACGGCGATGTCATGGTCGCCTGCCGCGAGTTTCCCGGAAAGTGCGAGCAAGGCTTCCTTCCGGTCCGGCGAAGCGCAGAGCATGTCCTTGCCGGAGAAGCCCAGGTAGTCGCCGGTATGCCCGGCTTGTGAGTCCCGGATGGCCTGTGACACCATGCCCGTGACGGTGCCTGACAGCGCTTCTTGGAGGGCAGGCACGATCTCGTCGACGCTGGCCGAGGTGTCCAGGCTGGCCAGGGCGAAATAGCCTTCTCCCAGGTTGTGGGTAGGGATCACCTCGATGCGGGCCTGGTCAGTCATGGAAGCGGCCTGCTGTGCGGTGAGCAGGATGTTGCTGTTGTTGGGGAAGACGAGGATGGTGTCGGCGTTGATGCGCTCAAAGGCCTTGAGGAAATCCTGCACCGGGGGGTTCATGGTCTGACCGCCCTCGATCACCTCGTCGGCACCCATGTCGCGGAATGCCTGCCGCAGTTTCGCTCCCGCAGCGACCGCAACCACGCCGAGCGCCTTTCCCTTGGCGCGGAAACGCTCATCCATGTGGTTCTCATGGTGCTGGAGCGTCATGTTCTCGATCTTGATGGTGAGGTATTCTCCGTACTGCTGGCAGTGGTTGAGGATCTCGCCTGGGGTATGGGTATGCACGTGGACCTTGATGATGCTGCCGTCGCGGAAGAATACGAGCGAGTCGCCATGGGCGCCGAGCCAGTCGGCGATGACGGATTCATCGAAATGGTCCAGGTCCACCTTGCTGCGCTGCAGGCGAAGCAGGAACTCGGTACAATAGCCGAATTCCAGCACGCTGTCTTCTGTGAAGGCGTTCAAGTCCACGGGATGTGCGGCAGGCTGACCGGTTTCGGGCAGGGCTTCGATCTCGCCGTGAAGGGCGGCGCGCATGCCTTCCGCCACGTAGAGTAGTCCGGCTCCGCCGCTGTCCACCACGCCAGCCTGTTTGAGCACGTCGAGGAGTTCCGGGGTGTGCTGCAGCGACAGGTCCATGGCGGATATCAGCAAATCGAAATATTCGTCGAATGTCCGGCTCTTGTCGGCGGCTTCGACACCTTCTCGCACGACGGTCAGCATGGTTCCCTCCACGGGGTTCGGGACAGCGCCGTAGGCAGCGGTTACGCCGCAGGCCATGGCTTTCCCGAAGGTGTGGATGTCGGCTTCCTCGACGCCGGCGAGACCTTTCGCGATGCCGGCGAAGATGCGGGACAGGATGACGCCCGAGTTGCCGCGGGCCCCTGTCAGCATTCCCTGGGAAACCGCCGCCGCCGTTTCACCCAGCGGACCGGGGTTGACATGACAGCCGGCCTCGAGGGTCATGTACATGTTGTCGCCCGTGTCTCCGTCGGGGATGGGGAAAACGTTCAAGTCGTTGACGATCTTGCGGTTGGCTCCCAGTCGTGCGGCACCGCCGCAGACCATGTCGAGATACCTTTGACCGTTGAGGAATTCCATCTTACCGTTTCTTTTGGAATTGTTTCTGGAAGTACGGAAACTTGAGCAGCCAGTGGAATACGAAAGGCTCCAGCGAGTAGGTCATCAGGATGGTGAAGACCATGCCGATGAGGGAGATTTTGCCGGTGGAGTTGATGGAGGGATGGGTGGCGAAAACCAGCGAACCGATGACGATGACCAGCACCAGTGCCGAGAAGAAGATGGCGACTTTGTGGTATTCCAGCCGCTCCTTGCTTCCCGTCCTGGCTTCCTGCAGCAGACCTTCCATGATAAAGATACTGTAGTCCACGCCGATGCCGAAGATGAAGGTCGAGATCACGATGTTGATCAAGTTGAACTCCAGGCCGAGCAGGGCCATGAAGCCTTGCAGCGCATACCAGGAGAGGAACATCGGGAAGAAGGCCACCAGTGCGATCCAGATGTTGCGGAAGGAGATCAGCAGCACGATCAACACCAGCAGCGAGGAGATCCAGAGCGTCATCTGGAAGTCGTCGTGCACGAGTGTCACCATGTCTTCGCAATAGTAGAACGGCTCCAGGACCACCGTCTGCGGTCCGGCGATCAGGGCTTCGGTCACCGCGTCGAAATCATCCGGCGCAAAGGCGACGGTCGAGAATACCATCCATCGCCCGGATTCTTGCTGTTCGATGAAGTTGGACAGCAATTCGGAGGGAATGACGCCGGCATCATACAGGGAGCCGGGTTCATAATCCGCCTCGACCAGTGCAAAGAACGGGGCGAAGAGGTTCGGATCGAGATGTTGCTTCCGGGCGGCGGCGTTCAGGTTGTTGCGGGCCTGTGCTACGCGTTCCGGCGTCCAGAACGCCTTCCAGGCGGCGATGCGTTCTTCCTGCTCCTGCTGCGACTGGAAGAGCAGCGGAACGATGGAGGAGTAACGGGTCACCAGGCCGATTTTGGCGAGGGAGTCAATGCGGGCCGTGAGCAGCTTGTTGCAGGCCAGGGCCTGGTCGAGGTCGTTGTCGTCGTAGGCGGCGTAATACATGTTCATGCTGCCGTTCTCGTTCTTCTCGCGGTACAGGTCCTGGCTGGTCGTGAAGTTCTCGTTCTCATAGTCCAGGTGACGCAGGTTACTGTCGAATCCTACGCGGGAACTCATCACGATGCCGACGAGCAGCAGCAGGGTCATCGCCCCCAGCAACCAGGGACTGCGGTCCCACGGCAGGTCGTTGAACCGGGTGATGCGGTTAAAGCCCTTGTCTTTCTTGTAGCAGATGTCTTCCTTCTTGAGGAAATGCGGCAGGAATACCAGCGCGTAGAAGGTATTGCCAATCAGCATGAAGGTAGCGAAAAGGCCGAAGTCACGCAGCAGGTCGCTCTCGGTGAAGAGCAGGCCCAGGAAAGCACCGATGGTGGTGATGCAGCCCAGCACCACGGGGGTGGATTCTTCACGCAGCATCTGTTCGGTGTCCTCCACGAAATAATAGTGGATCAGTACGTGCAGGCAGTAGCTCAGCGCCACGCCGAGAATGATGGATCCGATACCCAGCGCGATGAACGACATGAAGCCTTTGATCCAATAGACGCACGCCAAGGCAAAGAAGGTTCCGTAGATCACCGGAGCCAGCATGTGCAGGATAAATCGCAGCCTGTGGAAGCACAGCAGCAGGATGACGATGATGATCAGCAGAGAGATGCCCACGGTCCAGGCCAGGTCGGTCTTGATGGTGCTGGAATTCGAGACGGCGCCCAGTGGCGCACCGTGCAGGTAAACGCAGGCGTCGGGATGCTCCGATTCGAAGGCAGCCTTGACTTTATAGAGAATGCGGTTGAACTTGGTGGCATTGCCGGAATCTGTCTGGCGGAAGTTGGGGGAGACGAAGGCCATCACCACTGTACGGTCGGGGCAGAAGAAGTGGCTGTTGTCGATGGTATAGTCGCCCACGGAGCCGTTACCCAGTCCCTCCGGCATCAGACGGGCCAGGAAGATGTCGCGCAGGTCGAAGGGGTCGGTGGTGACCATCTGGGTGGTGGTGCCGGTCATATCGCTTTCAATCAGCTCCATGTTGCGGGCCATCTGCGCATCGATGGCGGCCGGGGTCAGGGCTTCGGCGAATGCCTCATAGAATGAAGTGTCAATCAGGGAGGGCAGATGCTCGAAACCATAGTCCATGGCGCCGAGCGCAGCTTCCGCGTCCAGCGTGACGAGGACGTCGCGGATATATTTACCCGTGGAGTCATGCTGCTGCACCGCTGCGACGTATTCGTCGATATAGTCGCTGAGCGTCCAGGTATCGATCGGCTGCTCGGGATCGGAAGACGTGATCTGGATGAAAATCTTGTCTTTCAATCCGATGTCACTGAATGCCAGTTCGCTGTCTACGCTCGATCGCGGCAGTAACTTGGCCACGTCTTCTTCATAGCGCAGCTTCGCCCCGAAGAAGATGAAAACCAGTGTGCTGACGATCAGGAATATATAAAGTAACGCCTTGTGGCTCTTGAAGAAATGGTATATCGGAAGGAAAATCCTTTGCATCTTTTTCTTTTTAATAAAGGTGCAAAGTTAGTAAAAAAAGGCTCCTTGATGCCAAGGAGCCTTAATAAAATGTTAACAAAACGCGAATTACGCTTCTGTATTGACAGCGTCATCGATGGTCTCAGCGACCTTCTGGGCGACAGCCTGCGCAGTGGCCTGCGCTTCATTGATGCGTTTGTCGGCGATGATCTTGTCAGCTTTCTTGGAGAAGAAGTCGTACATCACGCCTTCGACGGCCACCACGATGGCGCTGGAAAGGATGGTGCCTACGCCGGCCAGGATGGTACCTACTTTCGGGATGGCGGCGAGAATTCCGCAAACGATGCAGATCAGGATGCAGCAGAGCAATTCAACGAAGAAGATGCGCCATTTGTTGCCGTAGGTGGAGTCGTAGCTCAGTTGGAGCGACTTAAGCGGGGATACTTTCTTGTCGAGGAAGAAATAAACGCAGAAGCCCCACGCGATGCCCATCACGATGCCCGGGATGATCATAAAGAACATGGCGACTACGGTGCCGATGTAGAGAAGGCCCAGTAGCAGGAAGAAGCCGCTCAGGTTTTGGAAATTCTCTTTAGCGAAGATCTCGGTCGGGTCGATGGTCTCGCCACGACCGATCTTGATGACGGCCTTGTAGAGGCCGATGGTGGTACCGACATTGAGGTAGGGAATCCAGACGGTCACCACATAGAGGATGACCATCAGCAGCAGCGGGAAGAAGTTCTTCAGACCATACTGGATACCTTCCTTGATGGTCTGCATGATGTCAAGTTTCTCAGTTGCCATGGTTATTATGGGTTTTAGTTAAAAGTGATGTCATTGAATCGGCCGTCAGTCCACGATGATGCGGTTCACGCGGCGCGGCACGGAAGTGAAGATCTCATAGGGGATGGTATCGAGGATCCGGGCCAGGTCGGCTGCAGTGGGCTTGTCCCCGAAGATGGTGACCATGTCGCCCTCCTGGCAGTCGATGCCCGTAACGTCGATCATGCACATGTCCATGCAGATGTTGCCGATGGTCGGAGCCATCTTTCCGTTTACGTAGAAAGCGGCGTGCCCTTGCCCGAGATGGCGGTTGATGCCGTCGGCATAACCCACGCACAGGGTGGCGGAACGGGTGATGCCGGGCCCAAGGATGCCATGGCGGCCATAGCCCACGGTTCCGTCTTCCGGATAGAGGTCCTTGATCTGCAGGATCGGGCAACGATAGAAGGCGGCGGGCCTGAGGCCCGGGTCGTCGGTGGCGCTGACGCCGTAAATGCCGATACCCAGGCGGACCATGTCGTATTGGTATTGGGTAAACCGCTCGATGCCGGCGGAGTTGAGTACGTGACGCAACGGTTTGTAAGGCAGGTGCTGCATGATTTGCGTACTGAGCTTCTCGAAAAGAGAAATCTGGCCCAGGGTAAAGGCGTCATGCTGGCTCTCGTCGGAAGCGGCCAGATGGGTATAGAGACCCTCGATATGGATTTCCGGACTCTCTTCGAGAAAATCGATGAGGGCCGGAATCTCGCGCTCCATAAAGCCGAGGCGGTGCATGCCGGTGTCGATATTGATGTGGACAGGATACTCTTTATGGCCCGAGGCCCGCAGGTCCTCGCGAAGCCGCCGGAGGGCGAACAGGTCCGGGATGCCGGGCTGAAGCCCATACTGAATCATTTCCGGATAGTCGTCCGTGCCGGTGGTCAGCACCAGGATGGGCAGGCCGATGCCGGCCTTGCGCAGCTCCACGCCCTCTCCCGGGAGGGCAACGCCCAGATAAGCCGCCCCCAGCCGCTCCATCTCCTGGGCGAACGGTACGGCACCATGGCCATAACCGTTGGCCTTGACCAGAATGAGGATCCGGGTTTCCGGTTTCAGCAGGGAACGGAAATGACGGAAGTTGTTCTGGATACCGCTGCGACTGAGTTCAAGTCGCGCCAACGGGGGATTCTGTGCCATGTCTTGAAGCGATTATTCATACAAAAATAGAGAAATGTCGCCCAAGTTATCCTGTTGATGTCAAAAAATATCAGGAAAAAAGAAGCCTGTCACTACACAGGCGACCAGCATGAGCGTTGCCACGGCACAAGAAGCTTTCCAGACGGGCCTGGGCCAGCGCAATCCACCATCCTCGGCCGCCTGCAGGATCCGGAAGGCGGCATAATTGACGAAACCGAACATCGGCAGCAGGTAGACCTGCAGTTTCGCGCTGAAACACGACATCATGATGAAGAAGGCAACGGAGATAGTCAGGCCGAAGCGGGTAAGCGGGTCCATGCCCACGCGCCTGGCGGTGCCCCAGGCCGACACGGGAATGGTGAGCAGCGACCAGGGGCCCATGGCATACCACACCGTGTACAGATACCAGTACCAGGGACGCGGGTGGTGGAACGCATTGACCGCCCGGTCAACGGTTTGGTGGAAAAGAAGGTTGTCGAGATAGTCACGACCGCCCTCCAGCCAGACACAGGCCCACCAGATGCCACAGAGGACGGCCAGTACCAGCCATGCGCGCCAGCCCCACGCCCGCCAGAAGTTCCGCAGCCGCCGTTCCTGCAGGAGCCAGGACAGGGAGCCTGCCAGCGGGAAGAGGATACCGACGGGGCCTTTCGAGAAGATGGCTGCAAACACGGCCAGGCCCAAAAGCCATTGCCGGCCGGGACGGGCGCGACCTTGGTCCAGTTGCCAGAACAGCTCCATGGCCAGCGTGATGAACCAGACCATCAGCATATCCATCCGCAGCACCAGTGCGGCTCCCAGGAAATACGCGGTGGTCAGCAGGGCTGCTTCGGCCAGCACGCGCCAGTACAGCCGCAACTGCGCGCCGAACCAGCGGTCGAAGACGTGGAGGATCCCAAAGGCCGGCAGTAGCGAGAACAATTCCAGCAGCCAGATGCAGTGAAAACCGAGCAACCGCTTGAATGCCATGATGATCCATAAATATAGCGGGGGCTTGTCGGCATAGGCGGCTCCGTCGAGGAACAGGCACCAGAAGTGGCCGTCACGCAGCGCTTCGTCAGCGATCTGGAGATATTTCAGCTCATTGACCGGCGTGATGCTGCGCCGCAGCAAAAGCGGGAACAGGAGCAGCAGGTAGAGGACGAACCGCACCCGCTGGTCGGCCAGCAGTTGGCTCAGTCGTGTTTTCTTCTGCTCCATAACATGAGGTTGCGGATATAGGTGACGATGCCGAACAGCTGAGACAGGATAACCACGGGATCCCGCCGTAAAATACCGTAAATCAGGATGATGGTAGCCCCGACAAGGCTGATGGTCCAGAAACCGGCAGGAAGCAGCGACTCACCCCGCCTGACGGAATAAACGTATTGGTAGAGGAATCGCAGGGAGAAGATAATCTGTCCGGCGGTACCGAACAGCAACAGCGCACCCGGAATGGATTCGTTGTGGAAAAGCGTTTCCCGGACGGATGTCCATTCGGAGGCCATACCCCCCATGGCAGCCAGCGGAATGAGCAGCAGCAGACCCACTAGGAGGTACCGCCAGCGACCGAAGGACTTCCATACTCCCTTGATACCCAGGTTCCAGATATAGACATAGTAGCCAATGACCTGTCCCAGCATCAAAGCGAAATCCTGGCGCAGCCAGCCATAGAGGAAAAACAGGAGGGAAGCCAGCAGGCTGATGGCCCAGAAGGCGGTGGGTGAGACCACCCGGCGGCGTTTTTCCGACAGGATCCATTGCAGCAGTATCCGGGCGCCAAAAAGCCCCTGGGCCAGTAGTCCGAGCGCGAAGATCCAGGCGTTTTCCATCAGTCGAGATTGTCGGATTCAATGGTGAAGGTGAGGTGGCGGCGCTGATACCAGCGGTAGCCGAAAGCATCCCGTATAGGACCCCAGAAGCGGTTGGACAGATGGAACTTGCTCTTTCCCGCAACGCGGGGATAGTGACGCACTGGAACTTGGTGATACGTGCCGCCCAGCAGGGTGATCAGCGACGGCAGGAAGCGGTGCATGCCGTTCAAGGCGGGGAGCTGTTTGGCGAAGGTAGTTTGCAGGACTTTCAGCGGGCAGCCGGTATCTATAGCCGTGTCATGGACGATGCTGCGGCGCGAGAAGTTGGCCAGTTTCGAGATGAGCCGCTTGCCGAGACGGTCCTTCCGCCCGGTCCGGATACCCATGACCATGGCGTGCCGGTCTGCGTGGGACAGCAGCAGGTCGAAGTCGTCGGGATCGGTCTGGAGGTCAGCATCGATGTAGCCGGCCAGCGGAGAGGCGCAGGCATCGAATCCTGCTTTCAAGGCGGCACTCAGGCCCGCATTGCGGGCGAAACGCAGGTAGAAGAAGTCTTTGTGCCGGCGGCAGATCTCTTCCAGCACCGCCCCGCTTCCGTCGGTCGATCCGTCGTCCACGAACAGCAAACAGGCCGGCCGGGCCGTCGATTTGTCGATATAGGCGGCCAGTCTTTCTTCCAGTCGCGGCAGGTTGTCCCGCTCGTTGAAGACAGGAACGACGATGGTGAACCGATAAGCTGCGGTAGCGTTCATGGCTGCAAAGTTAAGAAACAGTTTTTGGCGAAATGAATTTTATTTCGTAATTATGTAGTTTGAAAAAAGATGAAAAGGTACCTTCTCGCCCTGCTGGTCGCCATGCTGTCCTTCTCACTGCCGCTCAAGGCAGTGAAGGCCTGGCCGTACCCCATCAAGGTCACGCAGCCCGACGGGAGTACCCTGACCATCCTGATCCACGGCGATGAGAACAGGGCCTGGAAGACGACGACTGACGGCCGGCCGGTCTTTCAGGATGCCGATGGTTTCTGGCGCGTGACAGACTCGCTGCCCGCTCCCTTGTCGCGTCGCAAGAACTTGGATCCCGAAGGCGGTTCGCTGGCACTCTTCATGGCTACCAAGGCACTGGTCCAGGTGCGGACCATCGTGATTCCGGTGCAGTTCCAGGACCGGAAATTCACCATTCCCTCGCCCCGCAACACCATCTACAACCTGTTCAACCAGCAGTATTATTCGGAGAACGGGGCGACTGGCAGCGTGCTGGACTGGTTCCGTGACAATCTGGGTGGTTCCAACTATTTCAGCTTCGAGGTCAGCGATGTGGTGACGCTTCCGAATACTGCCGCCTGGTATGGTGCCAATGCCGAAGGGGTGCTGGACCGTAACATCAAGCAGATGGTAGCCCATGCCTGCGAGGCAGCCGATGAGGCAGGCGTCGATTTCTCCCGCTATGATTTCAATGGCGACGGGGTGGTGGACAACGTATTCCTGTTCTTTGCCGGCCATAACGAGGCCGAAGGCGGCGGAGACAACACCCTTTGGCCGCAGTCCTGGAACATTGCCGACCAGGGACTCTCGCTCGACGGGATGCAGATCTCCAACTTCTCCCTCTACTCCGAATACACGGGACCTTCCGGCTACCAGTTCGCCGGCATCGGAACCATCTGTCACGAATATTGCCATTTCCTCGGCCTGCCAGACCTTTACGACGTGAACGACGAGAATGAAGGGGCTGGACCGGGCCTGTTCGGTTCGCTATCCATCATGGACAGGGGCAACTACAACAACAACGGCCGCACGCCTCCTTATCTGACCATCTTCGAACGCCAGATCATGGGCCTGGCTCAGAGCCGGTCGATCCGCTCTGCACAGGAGCTGCAGATCGGGCCGGTGCAGCATGCTACGACGGCGTGGATCCTGCCGACCGGTAATCTTGGCGAGGACTTCTGGCTGGAATATCGGGATGGAACGAAGTGGGATGCCTATGCCGGCGGCTCCGGCCTTGTGGTGTACCATATCGACAAGAGCAACAACCAGGCGGGCTCGATGTCCGCGCGGATGCGCTGGACTGCGAATGCAGTCAACGGCAGCGCCACCCATCCCTGCGTCCGGTTCGTATCCTCGACGGGAACCGATCCTGAAGGAGTGGAGGATGCTTTCTTCCCGGGCCGCAAGCAGGTCAAATGGGCTCATTCCGCATACAACTTCCCCCTGTGCGGTTGGGATGGGAAAGGGATTGGATTGGGTCTGACCGACATCGTGCGAGGTCCTGAAGGGATCGAATGCAACGTGATGGTCGACGAAAGCTGGGACTTGCCCGTGATGACGGGTTATTCCATCATCCCCGGACAGACAACGGCGGAATTGACGTGGGAGTGCAACAAATCTTCCACGGGACAGTGGAACCTGCGCTGGGGCGCCCTCAACGGCGTGACCAGCCAGACCGCCGTGGTCGGGAGCAAGACGTCCTGGACTTTCGAGAACTTGGAACCGGGTGAGGCTTATTATTGCGAACTGTTCTATACCCACTGGAACGTGACCGGCCGTGTCTATCGCATGGAATTCCGGGCATTGAACCGACTCAGTGATTATCCGCTTATCGGTGGCATGGACGCGGAATGGAAGGTCGGTTCCCAGATCCGTCTCTTCCTGCTCAACCTGTTGGAGGAAGGTGCTGCCGTGACCTGGACGGTCGACAACGAACCGGTGAACGATGGCCTGTATACCTTCTCTCATGCCGGTTCTTATAAGATTTCGGCAGAAATCGCTTATCCGGACGGTTCGCGGGAAGTATTGACCAAAATACTGGAGGTGAAAGAATGAAAGGACGGCATACACTTGGTTTTTACGTGCGCTTCGTGCTGGCGCTGGCCTGGGTGGCTACCACCATGGCCGTTTCCTGCCCTCAGCCCGATCCCCCGGAGCCGCCCAACCCGACCCCGATCGACACGAAGTCTGCCGAGCGAAAGCAATTGGAAGAAGCGTATGTGGAAGGTTTGTATCTGAAGGGCACTTGCGTTCTTTCGTACGACAGGCCCACATTCCAGCAGGCGGCCAACCAGAAGCGCCGCACCTACCGGATCCAAAGCGACGACCAGACGCGCTACCTGAACATCCGCTACAATGAGGCCATTCCTTCTGCGGTGGGCGACGAGGCAGAGTGCGAGATCAACTACCGCCTGGCGGCCGGCGAGTCGACTACGCTGATTGTCAAGTTGGTAGTCGTTAAGGCTTCCGATGAGTATCTCTGGCTCTGGAACGAATTCCAGAAAGTGGGCATCCTGGCCCGGCGCATCTGACCGGACCATGACGCGTTCTTCAGAAATCTACGACCCGTTGCGCAGGAAATGGGTGCCCCGCACCCCGGAAGAAGTGGTGCGCCAGGATGTCATTGCGTGGCTGCGCGATGTCAAGGGTTTTTCCACCTCGCTGATGGAGAGTGAGTACGACTTCCTGTATAACCGCCGTCACTACCGTGCAGACATACTGGTTTTCAACCGGCAGTTGCAGCCGCATCTGCTGGTGGAATGCAAGGCGAACGGCGTGAAGATCGACCGTACGGTCATCGACCAGGTAGTGCGTTACACGCGGGTGCTGGCCGTGAAATACGTGCTGGTGACCAATGGCGTTTCGACATACCTGCTGCAACGCAATGCGGAAGGTACGGGATACGATTTCTTGCCTGAAATTCCGGAAGATCTAAGCTAAGATTTTCGCTGTCAATTCTTTGAGGAGGTCTCCATCGGTGGCCTCTCCGCGGGCGTTCGATTTGGATTTCTGGTCGTACTCCTTGAGGAGGGCGATTACGCGCATCGTTTGTTTCACAGGATAGTTGCGGATGGCCGTGTCGTATTCGCCGCCAAAGTAGGGGTTGATGCCCAGCTGGGATAGGATCTCGTTGCGGGAGGTACCGGCTTGCAGGAGGGCGTGATAGTGGAGCAGGCGGATGAAATGGTTCGACAGCGCGGCCATGGTCATCTGGATGGGGAAGCGCTTGGGGGAGTCGGCGAAGAAACTGACGATGCGGAAGGCTTTGGCTGCGTCTTTCAGGGATAGGGCCTTGGTCAGTTCAAAAGCGGAATAGTCGCGGCTCATTCCCACGTTTTCTTCGATGTCCCGGATTTCGATGCGCCGGCGGTCTTCGGGCAGGACCTTGCGGAGTTTGTCGACGGCCAGGGCGATTTTCTGGAGGTCGGTGCCGGCTGATTCGGCCAGGAGCGAGGCGGCGTCCGGCGTAATGCTGAGCCCTTGTTCGGCGATATAGCCGTCGATCCAACGGGCGATGCGGTAATCGGGGATGGGGTTGGATTCAAAGGCGACGCCGACCTTCTTGGCTTGTTTGTAGAAGGTGGATCGTTTGTCGATGTTCTTGCCGGTCTTGGTGGGGTCGTTGTTGGTCTTGTAACAGACTACCAGCACGGTCGTGGGTTGGATGCCTTCGAAATAGATGCCGATGTCTTCGACTTTCTTCATCATCTGTGCTTCCTTGACCACGACCAACTGCCGTTCGACCATCATGGGGAACTGTCGGGCGGCACTGACGACTTGGTTGGCGGTTACGTCCGCGCCGAAGTACACCAGCTCGCCGAAGTCGCGATGTTCGGGTGGAACGACCTTGTCCATCAGTAGTTTGCAGAGTTCGTCGATGTAGTAGTGTTCTTTGCCGAACAGCAGGTAGAAAGGCTGGATGTCGCCGCGGAGGATCTCTTCCCGCAACGCCTTATATTCCTGAACGGTGTCTGTCGTCGTCTTTGCCATCATACAAAGATAACAAAAAAACGTTCCGCTCAGTATCGCTTACTGATAACGCTTCGCTCTGGTATTTCGGCCGGCTCGCAGGGAAAATGCTCGCTGCCCGAAATACCACCCGCTACGCTTCGATGATCATTGTTCGTTATGGTTGGAAGGACCGGTCATCGGATTCTTTTTGTATATTTGTAATATGTTTCCTCAGGCTTTGAACGGCAAAATCTTCGATATCGTGTCGCTGACGGCTCGCGAGATGGGCGTGCGTGCTTTCGTCATCGGAGGTTATGTGCGTGACTTTTTTCTTCAGCGTGAGAACAACGACATCGACATCGTGGTGGAGGGCAGTGGCATTGAGCTGGCCGAGGCGGTGGCGCTCAAGTTGCGTACGAAGGTGTCGGTTTTCAAGAACTTCGGCACGGCCATGCTTCATTGCGATGGTATGGAGGTGGAATTCGTAGGTGCCCGCCGCGAATCGTACCGGGCGAATTCCCGCAAGCCGATCGTGGAGGACGGTACGCTCGAGGAAGACCAGGAGCGTCGTGACTTTACAATCAACGCCATGGCGTTCAGCTTACAGCGTGACGATTATGGGGCGCTCGTCGATCCGTTCGGTGGCATCCGCGACCTCGACGCGGGCCTCATCCGTACGCCGCTCGATCCGGACACCACTTATAGCGACGACCCGCTCCGCATGCTGCGTGCCATTCGTTTCGCGACGCAGCTGGGTTTTACCATCGTGCCGGAATCCATCGCTTCGATGCGCCGCAACAAGGAGCGGATGGAAATTCTCTCTGCCGAGCGCATCGCGGATGAACTGAACAAGATCATGCGCACGCCGAAACCTTCGAAAGGCTTTTATCTGCTTGACGAATGTGAACTGCTGCCGTATGTCCTTCCGGCACTTGCCAACCTCAAGGGGATTGAGACGGTCGACGGCCGGGCGCACAAGGACAATTTCAAGCATTCGCTCCAGGTGCTGGACAATGTGGCTGCCGCCAGCGACAACCTGTGGCTGCGCTGGGCTGCGCTGCTCCATGACATCGGCAAAGCGGCGACCAAACGTTGGGAGCCCGGTACGGGCTGGACATTCCACGGGCATGAGGTCGTGGGCTCCAAGATGGTGAAAGGGGCTTTCAACCGGCTGAAGATGTCCCAGACCGAGGATATGAAATATGTCCAGAAGCTGGTGGGGCTGCACATGCGTCCCGTGGCGCTGGTTACGGACGAGGTTACGGATTCTGCGGTCCGTCGCCTGCTCTTCGAGGCGGGCGATGACATCGACGACCTGATGATTCTCTGCAAGGCGGACATCACTTCTGCGAACGAGCAGAAGGTAGAGCGCTACAAGAAGCAGTATGAGCATGTGCGCGACAAACTGATCGAAGTCGAGGCCAAAGACGCGGTCCGCAATTTCAAGAACCCGATTACGGGCGAACTCATCATGGAGAAATACCATATCCCGCCGTGCCGCGAGATCGGTGTCATCAAGGAGGCTGTCAAGGAGGCCATCCTCGACGGCGTCATCCCCAATGACTTCGACGCCGCCTACGCCCTCATGGAACAGAAGGCGAAAGAACTCGGCCTGTAATTTGGTTTTTTTGTTGGTTTTGAGTAATTTTCGGAATCAAAAGCATTTCGATATGAAAAAGATCGTGTTATTGATGATGGCCCTGCTGCTGGTCTGCGGCGGAGCGTATGCACAAGGCAATTTGCTCAACAAATTGAAGCAACGTGCCAAGGAAACGGCAGAACAGAACCTCGGCAACAAGGTCGAGAAAGGGGTCAATGACGTCCTCGACAGCAAGGTTGGCAAGAATGACAAGAACAAGAACCGGCAGGAAGTCGAGGAGCAGGAGGAGGCGACCGAGGAGGTTGAAGCCAGCCAGCCGGAGCAGGAGGCTGAGCCTCAGCCCCAGCAGCCTGCGAAGAAGACCCAGATGAACTGGAATACCTATGATTTCGTGTCCGGTGATGAGATCATCTTCGAAGATACCATGGAAAATGAGCAGAACGGCGAGTTCCCTTCCATGTGGGATCTGTTCGGCGGCAATGCGGAGATCGTGGAGCTTGACGGTGTAAAATGCATCATGCTGTCCCAATGCGCCGAGATTACACCACTCTTCTTAGACGGCAAACCCTACCTGACCGATGAGTGCACCGTCGAATATGATGTCTTCATCCGCAAGTCCAAGGATTGGGTCGAATCCTTCAACGGGGAAGATCCGGGTTCCTGGGATGTCCATAACCACCTGGTCACCTATCTTTCTTGCGGAGATGATATCCGCTCGGACGATAGCGGCATGTCTTTTTATCATGGTATTGTCAGCCGGGGAGATGATGAGTTCCTGGAGACGAATCTCAATTACTCGTGGAAAGTAGCCGGAAGGGATGAGAATCGGGACGGATCGGCGAAACTGCAGAAGATCGAAACGGAAGCCTGGCACCATATCGCCATATCCTTCAACAAACGGGCTTTCAAGGTTTATTTTGACAACCAGCGCGTTGCCAACATCCCGAATGCGGAAAAACCGAAGTTTGTGTGGTTCCATTGTGACCAGGAACAGCCCAACACCTTCTTCATCAAGAATGTGCGTATCGCCAAGGGAGCTGTGCCGTTGTATGACCGGTTGGCTTCCGAAGGAAAGATCGTGACCTACGCTATTACCTTCGATGTGGGCAAAGCCACCATCAAGCCGGAGTCCACGGGCGAAATCAACCGGATTACGAAGATCATGACGGACGATCCGTCCATCCAGTTCGAAATCCAGGGCCACTGTGACAACACGGGTTCCGACAAGGTCAATGATCCGCTCAGCCAGAAACGCGCCGAGGCCATCATGGCCGCCCTTGTTGCTAACGGTATCGACGTTTCCCGCCTGACCGCCGTGGGCAAGGGTGCACACGAACCCATCGCCGACAATGGCACCGAAGAAGGCCGTGCCAAGAACCGCCGCGTAGAATTTGTCAAGAAGTAACCCGGATCAGATCTCCGGCTCCGGTCCGTCGTAGACATCGTCTTTCGGCGGCTGGGGGAGATGGGCCTGCAGGATGTGGACCCCACCCTTATCGGGAATGATCATCAGGTCGTCGAGGGAGGCGGGGATGAGCATCGTCTCGCCGGAGGTGAGGGTATAGACCTCGCCGCCGGTTTCGACCGTCGCGGAGCCATCCGTGCACATGAAAACCAGGCAACTCTTGAATGATTCCATCGGCACCTTCGCGGGAGCCTTCAGCCGCAGGCTGGTGATGACGAACTGCTCTGCTTCAGCCAGCACATGGACGCCGTCAGACGCGGCGTCATCCTTGCCCAGGTGGCAGCAGTTGGCCGCCTCGTCGTATTTCTTGTAATCGATGCAGTCGAGCGCTTCGTCCAGATGGATTTCGCGGCGTGTGGCGGGATTCAGTTCCCGTCCCCAGTCGTAGAGCCGGAAAGTAATGTCCGACGCTTCCTGCACCTCGGCCATCTTCAAGCCGCCGCCTGCTGCATGGACGGTACCGGCCGGAATAAAGAAGAAGTCGCCCGGACGCGGTACGTACTCATTGAGCAGATTCTGCGCCGTGCCATCCTTGCAAGCTTTGTAGAGCGTGCTCGCATCGGTATCTTCGCGGAAACCCATGTAGATGCGGGCATCCTGTCCAGCCTCCAGCACGTACCAGCATTCGGTCTTGCCATAATCGTTGAAGCGCTGTTCGGCCACGGCATCGTTGGGATGTACCTGTACCGAAAGGCGCTCCTGCACGTCCAGGTGCTTGATCAGCAGCGGGAAATGGAGGTTGTACCAATCGAAGACCTCATCTCCCACCAGGTCGCCCAGGTAAGTTTCCAGAATATCAGGCAGGTCGTTGTCGGCCAGGAATCCTTCCGAAACGACGGAGGCGTCTTCCGGGAAGCCGCAGAGGTCCCAGTCTTCACTGCCCCAGGCTTTCGGTTTGAAGATCGCGTTGAATTTGAGCGGGTAAAGTTTTTTCATGCAGGATATAGACAGTGACTGCCACCACTACGACGCAACTTGCATAGAGTACCCAGTAGGTCGTTGGCGGAAGGATATCCTTCCAACTGGCGTCGACCGGCAGGTCAGTCCATATGCGAGAGATGGCGGTGGAGATTGCGTTATTCAGGAAATGGAGGAAAATCGTGGCCCACAGGCAGTGCGTACGCACATATACCCAGCCCAGAAAGATGCCGCACAGGAAGGCCGGAATCGCCTGCCAGGGGTTGAGATGCATGAACGCGAACAGGAAAGCCGACCATAGGATGGCCTTCCGGGTGCTCATCTGGCAAAGCATGCCGCGCAGCATCATGCCGCGGCAGACGAATTCTTCCATCAGCGGTGCCAGGATGCAGGTGGCCAGGATCATGTCCCAGAGTTTCGATTCAAGGAAGACCTTCTCGAAGAGGTTCTTGATAAGGTCGGGCATAGGGATGAATGAGGTCGTCGGCTCGATGACTACGGAGAGAGCCAGCAGCGCGATGCCGGAAAGGGCCAGGAATGCCCCGGTGGACAGTTTGCCAAAGTGCGGCGCATTGACGGGCAGCGGCGTGGCGCCTGCTTCCCGCTCGTTGCCACCTTGCCACAGGCACCAGGCAATCGGCAGAATCATCATCAGCAAGTAACCCGGAGAATGCACCGTGCTGGGAAGAGAGAACCCTGCAACCAGGCTTCCGACCAGCATCAGCGCCACCATCAACCACGAACCGGCCAATCCTGGTTTGTAATATTTGAAGTTTTCAATCATCGTTCAAATTTAATCATTATTTTTGTGAAAACATCAGAAGCCATGTCCATCTTTTCCAAATTAGGAGACACGATACGCCGCTGGAAGGAGCACCCCGCCGGGAAAGTGCTGCTGAACAAGTATTTCATCGTTGGCTTCATCTTCCTGGTCTGGATTTGTTTTTTCGACACCAACAATGTCGGGCAAATGTTCCGTACCCGCCGCACCCTGCAGAGCCAGCGGCAGCAGATCGAGTTTTACGAAAAGGAGATTTCCAAGATGGACCGCAAGCTTGAACAACTCACTTCAGAGCGGGACACCCTGGAAAAATTCGCCCGGGAAGAGTATTATTATCACCAGGACGGCGAGGACGTGTATGTCATAAAGTAGGCGGTTCTTCTTCGCTCGCCTCGTCGATGCGTCCGCTCCACAGGTATTTTCGTGTTTCCCTTACAATCACCCCGCTCAGCAGCAGGACAGCGATCAGGTTGGGGACAGCCATCAGTGCATTCGCAATGTCGGCCAGGCTCCACACCAGGGAAAGGCTTAGTACGGAGCCGACGAAGACGGCAACGACCCAGAGGAAACGGTAGATCGCAATGGCGATCTTGGCCGCTTTATGGTTGCGGCCCATGAGGTATTCCAAGGCCCGCTCACCGTAGTACGACCATCCCAGGATGGTGGAGAACGCGAACGAAAGGATGCCCACGGAGAGGATTAGCGGCCCGATGTGGGGCAATTTGTCGAAGGCGGCCTTGGTGAGTGCAGCACCTTGCGTGAAGTCGATGTCGGGATTTGCCACGATGCTGCTGACGATGACCAGGCCGGTGAGGGCGCATAACACGACGGTGTCCCAGAACGTGCCGGTCGATGAAACGAGGGCCTGCCGCACGGGATTGCGCGTCTGCGCAGCGGCCGCCACGATGGGTGCGGAACCGAGACCCGACTCGTTTGAAAAGAGGCCTCGCGCGATACCGAAACGGCTGGCCATCAATATCGTGCTGCCGACAAAGCCGCCGCCTGCTGCTTGCGTCGTGAACGCGGAGCGGCAGATGAGCCGGATGCTCTCACCCAGCACCGACCAGTTGAATCCGAGGATGATCAGGCACCCCAGCACATAGAACAGCGCCATGATGGGCACCAGGGCGGAACAGACCCGTGCAATCCCCTTCACCCCGAACACGATGACCAGGAGAACCAGGATCGCCAGGAAGATACCTACGTGATAAGGCGAGATGCCGTACGTGTGATTGAGCAGCATCGATATGGAATTGGCCTGCACTGTGTTGCCGATGCCGAAGGAGGCGATGACGGTGAAAACGGCAAACAGGATGGCGAGCCATTTGGCATGCAATCCGCGCTCCAGCGCGAACATCGGACCGCCGAGCATGCGACCGTCGCGTGTCTTGGAGCGGTACTTCACAGCCAACAAGCCTTCAGAGTATTTCGTCGCCATGCCGAAAAGGCCTGTAATCCAGCACCAGAGCACGGCGCCAGGCCCGCCGAGCGCGACAGCGGTCGCTACGCCCACGATGTTGCCGGTGCCGATGGTGGCCGCCAGGGCGGTCGCCAGCGCGGCGAACTGGCTCACGTCTCCATGGTAATCCTTGTCCTTGGTGACGGAAAGTCGGATAGCTTTTCCGATCCGCAGCTGGGGGAACCGGAGCCGGATGGTCATGAAAATGTGCGTTCCCAGCAGCAGGATGATCATCGGCCAGCCCCAGACGACGGAGGATATGTTTTCAATGATGGAGGCAAAAGAATTCATGGGAAAAGCGTTATCTTTGCAAAGATAATGAAATGAACGCATAAATGAAAGAGTATAAGGTTATTCATTTTTGGCGGGTGCTGGCCCTGATTCCCGTATTGTTCGTAACCTGGGGATGTCCCGATCCCGACCCGGTGGACGAAAAGCAAAAAGAGGAACAGGAAAAGATCGCGGCCGATGCGCAGTATGCGGCCAAGTCGTTCCTGCGCAGTCAATACATGGATGTCTATTATTATTGGCGTGACGAGGTCATCGACAGGAACAAGACCCTGAAACCCTACTTGTACGACATCTATGATTTCTTTGACCAGATGCTGTACAAGGACGACCGCTGGAGCTGGATGTGCAACCGGGATGAATACATTTCCGAAGAAACGGGCGTTGTTTACGGCACCTGGGGCGTCAGTTTTGGCCAGCCCTGGAAGTTTTACGGCGACTATGGCATCCGGGTACGCTACATCTACCCCGGTTCGCCGCTGGAACCGTTCGGGGTGACACGCGGTGCGTGGCTGACACATATCAACAACTATGACATGTCGGTCATCTACACCCAGGAGGACTTGAATTACTTTAACCTGAACATTAACAAGACACCGCTGAATTTCACCTTCCGGCTGGTTGACGGCCGGGATACAACCTTCACAGCATCGATGGCGCCGTCGCTCGCGACCAATACGGCATTGATCACCCGGGTCTTCCAGCCCGAAGATTTTCCGGGCTTGACCGAACCGGTGGGCTACTTCCATTATCTGGCTTTCAAGAAAGGATTCCTGAATGACATCAGTACGGCGATGGAGACCCTCCATGACGCCGGAGTAAAGAAGGCCATCATCGACCTGCGCTACAACGGCGGCGGTGATTCCGATGCCAGCGACCTGCTGATGGGGTATCTGGCCCCGGCGACAGCCAACAATAAACCCTACGTTATCCGTCGCCACAACAAATACCTGGCTTCATGGGATGCGTATTATTCCGATGATAACAACACCTATTATGTGAGGCGCCAGGCCAAGGCCCTCGACCTGGATGAGATCTATTTCATCGTAGGCCGCGGTTCGGCTTCCGCCAGCGAGATGGTGATCAACGGCCTGAAACCCTACATGGGCGATAGGTTGCAGATGGTGGGCGACACTACCTATGGCAAGCCCAATGGCATGTATGTGCTGATGTATCCTGGAAAGAACGAGGACTATGCCGCTTATAACAAAGGGGATTTCTCCCGGTTGCAATGGGTGTTCCTGCCTATCTCCTTCTTCAATCAGAATGCGCGGTCGGAATCCATTCCGTGGGACGGTTTCGTTCCCAACAGTCTCCGTCCCGACGACATATATCATGATTTCGGTCCGGAGGAAGACCTGATCAGGGCATGTCTTTCCCGTATTGTCAACGGGTCCTATCCAAGTGTCAACATGAATTCGGCCTCAAGTATCAAAACGAAAGTTTCCCCCGGGAAGGGGTATCAGATTGAAAGGGAAGAAGATAGGCCCGGATATGGCCGTTATGTCGCCGAACCGCCTGTGATTTTTGGAAATAATTAATTTTTTTAAAGTTTTTTCATTGAAAATTTGGAGAATACCCTAATTCTTCATAACTTCGTGAGTGGTAGTTTAGATACATTTTCATACATTATAACAATTTAAACAACCTATTAACCATGAAAGAACTCGTTGAAAAAATCAATGCTGAGATTGCCGCTTTCCAGCTCAATGCAAATCTCCAGGTCGCCAAAGGTAACAAAGCCGCTGGTACTCGTGCTCGCAAGAACGCCCTGAACATCTGCAAACTGATGAAGGACTTCCGGAAAGCCTCCGTGGAAGCTGCCAAATAAGCGCACTCGCATTATTTAAAGAAACGGGACCGCTGTAAGGCGGTCCCATTTTTGTAATGTCAAGCAGGTATGGATTCCGTAAGAATTGACAAATATCTCTGGGCTATCCGCGTTTACAAGACGCGCACCGATGCCACCGATGCCTGCAAAGGTAATAAAGTTACCGTCAACGGGACGGATGTCAAACCAGCACGTGAGGTGAAGGCCGGCGACGTAGTTAACGTGCGCAAAGGCCCCATTTTCTATACATATAAGGTATTGGCCCCGCTGGAGAAGCGCGTGGGTGCCAAGGATGTGCCAGGCTACGCAGAGAACCTCACACCCCAGAGCGAATTGGATAAATTGCACGCTCCGGTCGAAACTTTCTTCATCCGGCGCGACCGGGGAGCCGGCCGTCCGACAAAGAAAGAGCGTCGTGACATGGATTCGCTCTATGATTCGTTCTTCGTGGAAGAAGATGCCGACTGATCCGGTTTGGCGGCCGTTGCGGGCTTGGTGCAGTTGAATTGCGTCATGGCCCGGTCGATGCCTTCCGTGCCGTAGCACTTGATGGCTGCGATCGCGCGTTCCAAAAGTTCCGGGAGCGCACGTTTTTCCTCCAGCAACAGTTCACCCAGTACAAAATCAACCTGGTGGCCTTCTGCGAAGCCGCCGTTGCCCGTGCCGATGCGCAGGCGGGCATAGTCGTCACTGATCAATTCGTAATCAATGCTCTTCAGCCCGTTGTGGCCGCCGGCGGAGCCACGCTTGCGGAGGCGCAGTGTGCCGAAGGGAATGGCGAGGTCGTCGACCACGACCAGCAGGTTTTCCTGCGGAATCTTGGTTTTCTGCAGCCAGTAGCGGACAGCCTTGCCGCTGAGGTTCATGTAGGTGGAGGGCTTCAGCAGGGTGAATCTGCGCCCCTTGTAGGAAATTTCGGCAGTCGCGCCGTATCGGCCTGTCGTAAAAACAGCATTGGATGCCTGAGCCCAGGCATCCAATACCATAAATCCCATGTTGTGGCGGGTGGCGGCGTATTCCTCGCCGATATTGCCCAGTCCGACCACAAGATAGTTCATCGGGTCAGCGGCTATTCAGCGGTCTCGGCAGCTGCAGCAGCCGCGTTGGAGTTGCGGGTAGCACGGACAGCGCAGACCAGCGTACCTTTCGGCGAGACAATCTGGAAACCGTCGAACTTGAGGTCGCCGGCATTGATCTGCTTGCCCAGGCCGAGTTCGGTGATGTCCACCGGAAGCTCGTCAGGAAGCTTGTCGATGAGACCACACACTTTCAGCTTGCGGGTGGGGACGTTCAGCTTACCGCCCTGGCGGACACCGACGGAGTTACCGGTGATTTTCACAGGCACGTCGATGGTGACGGGCTTGGCCGGGTCGAGGGCGAGGAAGTCCACGTGCAGTGCGCGGTCGGTGACCGGGTGATACTGGATCGCCTTGAGGATGCACTGATGCTTCGCACCTTCGATGTTGAGGTCCACGATGTGGGAATACGGGGTATGGGTGAGGCCCTTGAGTTCCTTCTCGTCGACCGAGAAAGAGACGTTCTCCACGCCAGCGCCGTAAATGACGCAAGGAACGCGGTTTTCTTTGCGGACGCTCTTCACGTCTGCCTTCTTGCCGGTAATTCTCTTTTTACCGTTGAGTTCGAAATGTTTCATCTGACTACTTTTTAAAATGTGTTACTCAAGCCGGATCGGGTCCGGCTCCCATTGCACCAAAAAGGTTGCCCTTTTTTCAGCGGACCGCAAAGGTATGAAATTTTTTTTGTCAATACCAATTTAATGCATATATTTGTGTTAGATTATAAAAATTCTAAACTAATAAATCATATAAAATCTACAATCATGGCAAAGAAATGGATTTGCAGCGTGTGCGGTTATGTGCACGAAGGCCCTGAGGCCCCTGAAAGATGCCCTCTCTGCAAGGCACCGAAAGAGAAATTCAATGAAATGGTCGAAAGCGAAGGCGGACTGACCTTCGTCGACGAACACAAGATCGGCGTGGCCAAGGGTTGCGACCCCGAAATCTGGGAGGGACTTCAGGATCATTTCCGGGGCGAGTGCTCCGAGGTGGGCATGTACCTGGCCATGAGCCGTCAAGCCGACCGGGAAGGCTATCCCGAAGTGGCCGAGGCCTTCCGTCGCTACGCTTTTGAAGAGGCTGACCACGCCGCCCGCATCTGCGAGATGCTGGGCGAAATGGTATGGGATACCAAAACCAACCTCAAGAAACGCATGGAAGCTGAAGCGGGTGCCTGCGAAGGCAAGAAAGCCATCGCCACGAAGGCGAAACAACTGAATTACGACGCCATCCATGATTCCATCCACGAGATGGCAAAGGATGAAGCACGGCACGGAAAGGGCTTCGAGGGCCTTTACAACCGGTACTTCAAGAAATAAATTACTCGACGAGACCCGATGCCTGGTTCCAGGCCAGGGTCCTGTAGTAATTGTTCAACACTGTGTATTCGGGCCTGGGTATGTAAATACCGAGGCCCCCATAGTGTTTGATAGGCAGGTCGATGAATATTTCAGTCGCGTCGCGGTAGATGACGGCGCCGTCCAGCGTCCGCGTGAACGACTGGTATTCTTCTTCCGTGGCCAGTTGCATCACGAGGTCGTCGAAATCGTAGAACCAATGATGCTTTTCATCACGGAAATATGGCTGGATCCGGCTGCGGTCGATGGTCAGTATCTTCTCGCGATAGCGCTGGAAGATGGGTTTGCTGGCAACCGCAAGCGCCTCCAGGCCGGCTGTGCGGACCAGGGAGATGGTAGCGGAAGCAGACTCGTAAGAGAAGGAGCGGTAATAATCCATGTAAGCTTTTCCGATGCTCCGCATGGCCGCTTCGGGTTGCTGGGTAAATATGGGCTTGATTATCGACCGGTAGGGGAAACCGTCCGACAAGATTTCGGTTGGCGAGAAGAGGATGAAGTCGCAGGAATTGCGCAGTTCATAGGCGACCTCGACATCACCCATCAGGCAGGCATCAAATAGGATGAAATCGTAGTGGATGCCGGAAAGGGCGCTGCGAAGGTCCTTGATGTCGATTTCGGCACCATCCTGTTCCGCGAAGCTTTTTATGGCATCGTCGGATTTGACCATGTATGCGTACGGATCAGGCTTTGTGGAAAGACGGTCTCCGAACGCTCGTTGATCCTTGGGATTGACAAAATACCCGGGGGGCAGATATCCGCTGCCGTGCGACCACAGGATGAGGCCGTGGTGGGCGGCGGGCCAGGCTTTCTCCGCATCGGCAATCACCGCTTGCAAGGTCAGTGCGCTGGCCGAATTGGTCTCGGAGGGATATTCCATGATAATATCCTCGACGGCGTTGTCCCTGCTGTCCCGGGAGAGGCGCACCAATACGGGATTGTGGCCCGTGGAATCGACGTAGACCAGGACAATCTTGTCTTTTTCCTTGGTTTCCGGGAGGTACGACGACTTGAGGTCATTCATGTCTCCCCGTACTTCCTTGGACAGCGAATTGTTGCCGGCGAGGTAGATCAGTACTACCTGCCGGTCCTTGGCCATCCGCTCTTCACTTTCGCAGCCGATCAGGCAGACCGCCAAGCAAAGGAAAAGGAGAAATCGTTTCATAACCTTGCCGTTATTGTGCATAAAATGCAATAATACAAAAAATACCTATCTTTGTCAAACAAAACCATGCCAATCCTATCTCATGAGACTCTTTAAAACCATGCTTATCACAACTGGACTGGGACTGGTCCTGACATCCTGCGGATCGAAGACCGGCGACCCTGAATTCAAGTATTCCATTGATGAATTTGCCGATATCGAAGTGCTGCGTTATCAGGTACCCGGCTGGGAAGAGTTGACGTTGCAGCAGAAAGCCTACGTCTACCATCTGTCCGAGGCAGCCAAGGCAGGCCGGGATATCACTTGGGACCAGAATTTCAAATACAACCTGGAGATCCGCCACGTGCTGGAAAACATCCTGGAGAATTATGCTGGCGAGCGCCAGAGCGATGAATGGAAAGCTTTCCTGGTCTACGCGAAGCGTGTTTTCTTCAGCAACGGCATCCATCACCACTATGCCAATGACAAGATCCTGCCCGGATGTTCTCAAGCGTATTTCGCCAATTTGATGCAGGCGGTGGGTACGGATCCCTCCCGGGCCGCCTTCCTGCTGCCCGTGATCTTCGATCCCAAACTCTATTCGACCCTGCAGTACCAGGGATCGGAGAAGGATCTGGTGGAGGCTTCTGCCGTCAACTTCTATGAGGGCGTCAATGCTAAGGAAGTCAATGATTTCTATGATGCGATGGAAGACCCTTCCGACCCGCACCCCATCAGCTACGGCCTGAATAGCAAGGTGGTGAAGGAGAATAATAAAGTGGTCGAAAAGACCTGGAAAGTCGGGGGTATTTATGGCCCCGCACTGGAAGTGATCATCGGCCATCTGGAAGCGGCGCGCGCCGTTGCCGAGAATGCCACCCAGCAGCAGTATATCGATGAACTGATTGAATACTACCGGACGGGCGACCTCCGCATGTGGGACCAATATAACATCACCTGGGTCGGAGACACGCAGAGCGACATCGACTTTGTGAACGGCTTCGTGGAAGATTACGACGACCCGCTCGGCCGGAAGGCTTCGTGGGAGGGTATCGTCAACTATCGGGACCGGGAGGCATCCCGCCGTACCGAACTTATCAGCGGCAACGCCCAGTGGTTTGAAGACCACTCGCCGGTCGACCCTCGCTTCAAGAAAAAAGAAGTGAAGGGTGTTTCGGCCAAGGTCATCAACGTGGCTGTCATTGCTGGCGACAACTATCCTGCCACCGCCATCGGCATCAACCTGCCGAATGCAGACTGGATCCGCAAAGAGCACGGTTCGAAATCGGTGACCATCGCCAACATCACCGACGCCTATGCCTGCGCTTCTGAGCAGCGGCCCAAGAGCGTCCTCGCCGAGTTTGCCTGGGACCAGGCTGAAATCGACCTCTGCAAGAAATACGGCAACGTGACCGACAACCTCCATACCGATTTGCACGAGTGCCTCGGCCACGGATCCGGCCAATTGCTGCCCGGTACCCCGGTCAATGCACTGAAGGAGTTTACTTCAACCCTTGAGGAAGCGCGTGCCGACCTGTTCGGCCTCTACTATGTGGCTGACCCGAAACTGGTTGAGCTCGGCCTGCTCGACAGCCCGGATGCCTATAAGGCCGCTTATTGCAGCTACATCCGCAATGGCATCATGACCCAGTTCAGCCGTGTGGAACTCGGCAAGCAGAACACGGAGGCGCACATGCAGAATCGCAAGCTCATCGCCGATTGGTGCTATGAGCACGGCCTCGCTGACAACGTCATCGAGAAGAAGGTGCGCGACGGCAAGACCTATTTCGTGGTGAACGATTATGAGAAGCTGCGCGGCCTGTTCGGTGAACTCCTCGCCGAGATCCAGCGCATCAAATCGGAAGGCGATTATGAGGCCGGCAAGGCGCTGGTCCAGCAGTATGCCGTCAACATCGATCCTGAACTGCACAAGGAGGTCCTTGCCCGTTATGCCAGCCTCGACCTGAAGCCTTATCGCGGTTTCATCAATCCGGACATCGTACCGGTGCTCAAAGACGGCGAGGTCGTTGATTACCAGATCGTTTACGGAGACGACTTCCTCCAGCAGCAACTCCAGTACGGCAAGAATTACCGTACGCTGTAACGCGGAAGGCCAGTCGGTTGACCGCCAGCCCGACTATATGAGGTGCGTACGGATGATATCAGCACCCATGGAGATGGCCCGCTCTTCATAGGAGCGGGTCTCTTTTTCGCAGGTATCGGGGGTGAGGCCACGGGGCTGCCAGATGAAGCGCTTGCGGGAGACGCCGACGAGGATGGGCCGACGGAATGTTTTCAACTCGTCGAGCCGGTCGAAAAGCTGCTGGTTGTCTGCATTGCTTTTTGAAAAACCATAGCCGGGGTCGAGGACCCAGTCTGAAATGCCGGCCTCCTTGGCACGGACCGCAAAATCGCGGAAATACTGCTTCACGGCCGTCACGATGTCATCATAAACATAGGTTTGATGCATCGTCTGGAACGTGCCCTGGTGGTGCATCGCCACGTAGCGGAGGCCGAGCCGTCCCGCAACCGGCAGCATGGCCGCATCCCATTCGCCCGCCGAGATGTCGTTGATCCAGAAGCGGCCCATCGCCTGGTAGACCTGCAGCACTACGCTGGCACGGAAGGTATCGACGGAAAATGTGACATCGGCATAATGGCGCGCCGCCTCTTTTACCACGGGTTCCAGCCGCTTCCATTCCTCCTCCGCATCCACTTCAACCGCACCCGGGCGGGAAGAGACGGCGCCGAGGTCGAGGATGTCGGCGCCCGCGTCCAGCAGCCGGTCGGCCCGTCGCCGGAACGCATCGACCGTCGCGGCCCGGGACGGTGCATAGAAAGAGTCGCCGTCCACGTTGATGATTCCCATGATTTTCGTTTGTCCGAAGCTCATCTTTTCTTATCTTTACACAATATTGCAAAGATAACATTTTATGCTGATTGTTCTCGAAGGATTGGATGGTGCCGGCAAGTCGACGCAGCTCAAGATGGTCACGTCCTATTTTACGTCGCAGGGCCGGAAAGTGGAATACCTCCACTTCCCGCGGTATCAGGCGCCAGTCTACGGCGACCTCATCGCCCGGTTTCTCCGGGGTGATTTCGGTGCCATCGACCAGGTCCATCCGCAGCTGGTGGCGCTGCTCTTCGCCGAAGACCGCCGCGACGCCGCTACCCAGATCCGCAGCTGGATGGAGGAGGGCCGTGTGGTCATCCTCGACCGCTACGTCTATTCCAACATCGCTTTCCAGTGCGCCAAACTGGCCGATCCGGCTGAGGCCGACGCCCTGCGTGACTGGATCTTCGACCTTGAGTACAATCATTACGACATTCCCCATCCCACGCTGAATCTCTTCCTGGACGTGCCTATTTCCTTTGTGGATGCCAAACTCAAGGCAGCGCGCAAAGGCGGTGATCGTGCCTACCTGGAAGGGAAGTCCGACATCCATGAAGCGGACATCCGCTTTCAGATGAAAGTCCGTGAGCGGTATCTCGACCAGTGCCGCCGGGACCCGCATTTCATCCGCATCGACTGCAGCGATGCCAAGGGCGGGATGCTTCCCGCCGCTGACATCTTCCTGCGCATACGAAGCGAAATCGACACGCGGCCATGAGGTTTTTCCTTGCCCTTTTCCGGGTCCTTTTCGCCCTGACTTTCATCGTTTCCGGTGCCCTGAAGCTGCTTGATCCGGTGGGAACCGGGCTGATTGTGAAGGAGTATCTCGATTTCATGCACCTGGATGCCCTGGAATCGGCTGCCATCGGCCTGGGCATCGCCCTGGCCACGACCGAATTCCTCGTCGGTATCTGTGTGCTGGCCGGCTTCCGGATCCGCATCGTGGCATGGGTTGCGCTGGTGCTGACCGCCGGATTCACGGGACTGACACTCTATCTGATGCTCTTCAATCCGATCAGCGACTGCGGCTGTTTCGGGGAAGCCATCCATCTGACCAACACCCAGACCTTCTATAAGAATATCGTGTTGCTCTTCCTGGCCATCCTGATCTTCCTGGGACGGAAGCGGGCTACCCGTGTCGCTCCGGCCTGGCTGGAATGGACCTTCATCGGCATTTTTGCGCTGCTGGCACTCACCGTGTCCATTCGGGCACTGGCCACCATCCCGCAGGTCGACTTCACGGCCTACAGTGTAGGCAACAGCCTCGACGAGCTGGCGCAGGAGAACCAGGCGCGTTACGAAACCACTTTCCTGTACACGAAAGACGGCCATACGGAAGAATTCACCCTCGACAACCTGCCCGATGATACCTGGACCTACCTCGACAGCCAGACGGTGCAGGTGGGCGGTTCCACGAAGATGGCGCAGGTGGATTTCACGCTGGAGCAGATGGAAGGGCCGGTGCTGGCGGTGACTGTCTACAATCCGGAAGCCCTGGACGCGGAAAAGCTGGACCGGATCGAACAGTTTAAGAAAAAGGCGTTGCTGGAGGGACATCCTGCCGTAGTCTACGGGCCCAGTGAAGAGTATGTGACGGCCGACCGGAAGTCGCTTATGACGCTCAATCGCAGCAACGGCGGAGCCGTGTATTTCAACGACGGCGTCATCGTCTCGAAATGGTCAAATCTCGAACTGCCGGAGATCGACCTGGGGGCCGTCTTAGCCGAGGACCCCGACGTATTGATCCTCCGCCACCGCATCCGTGAACAACTCTATGTCAGCATCCTGATCGCCGGGGCGCTGGTGCTGTTGACGCTGATGCGCGTGCTGTGCAAATCATTTATTAAAGTCAGCTGACATGGATACAGCAGTCGTCATACTCAACTGGAACGGCCTGAACATGCTGAAGGCCTATCTGCCGGCGCTCAAGGAACGCACCCCGGATGATGCCTTCATCGTGGTGGCGGACAACGGATCGACCGATGGTTCCGTGGAATGGTTGGAAAAGGACCATCCGGACATCCGGACGATCCGGTTCGATCAGAATTACGGTTTCACGGGCGGTTACAACCGTGCGCTCCGGGAAATCGAAGCCGATTATTATGTGTTGCTAAATTCCGACATTGAAGTCGGGGAGGGGTGGCTCGAGCCGCTGGTCGGATTCATGGAAGAACACCCGGAGGTGGGCATCTGCCAGCCCAAGGTCCTGTCGATGGCGGAGAGGGACCGCTTTGAGTATGCCGGTGCGGCGGGTGGCTTCATCGACCGATACGGTTTTCCTTTCTGTCGCGGTCGCATCCTCTCCAACCTGGAACGGGATGAAGGCCAGTACGATGAGGCCGTGGAATGTTTTTGGGCGACGGGTGCCTGCATGGTCATCCGAAGCGCGCTGTATCACCATCTGGGCGGACTCGATGAAAGTTTCTTCGCCCACATGGAGGAAATTGACCTTTGCTGGCGGGCCAAACTGCTGGGCTACCAAGTGTGGTGCGTGCCGGCTTCGACGGTCTGGCATGTGGGGGGCGGTACGCTGCCCAACAACTCGCCGCGCAAGCTGTATTTCAACTACCGCAACAACCTGCTGATGCTCTACAAGAACCTGCCGGAGCGGCTCCGGCGGCGCCGCATCTTAGCGCGCTTGTGCATGGACGGAGCGTCTTCCGCCGTCTACCTGATTACGGGGCGCTGGTCGTATTTCCTGGCGGTGTGTAAAGCGCATATCGACTACCGCCGCATGCGCCGCGACGAAGACCCGTCTCCCTTCGAGGCTGAGCGCAACAACATCGGTTATTTCCCCGGACGCATCGTCCTGCGCTTTTTCCTGTCCCGCCGCAAGCTGCGCTGGAGTGACATCGAGCGGTATCTCTAAATCAAAACCGGACGGCCTTTTCAGACCGTCCGGTTTCTCAATAGTTTTAGGTTAAGGTTGAGGTAATGTTATTCCTCTGCTGCGACCACCTCGAATTTGACGGTGGCTTTGATATCCTTGTAGCACTTCACCACGGCCTCGTACTGACCCACCTGCTTGATGAGGGGCTCACCGACGAGGGTGATGTTCTTGCGATCCACATCGTAGCCGGCGGCCACGATGGCATCGGCCACCTGGATATTGTTCACGGAACCGAACACCTTGCCGGTCTCGCTCACCTTGGCGGCGACCTTCACGGTCACCTCGGAGAGCTGGGCGGCGAGTTTCTCGGCAGCGTCGCGGAGCGCCTGCTCCTTGTGTGCGCGCTGACGCATGTTCTCGGCGTGGATTTTCTTGGCGGCGGGGGTGGCCATGACAGCCAGGCCCTGGGGAATCAGCCAGTTTGCGCCGTAACCGTTGCGGACGGTCACGATGTCGTCCTTGTTACCAAGGTTCTGAATATCTTGTTTGAGAATGACTTCCATGGTGTTTCCTCCTTATTTCATCAGATCGGTTACATACGGGAGAAGCGCCAGGTGGCGTGCTCTCTTGACAGCCTGCGAGACTTTCTTCTGGAACTTCAGGGAAGTGCCGGTGATGCGGCGGGGAAGGATCTTGCCCTGCTCGTTGAGGAATTTCTTCAGGAATTCAGCGTCCTTGTAGTCGACATACTTGATGCCTGCCTTCTTGAAACGGCAGTATTTCTTCTTCTTGACCTCGACATTGACGGGGTTCAGATAGCGGATATCGTCGTTCTGTGCCATAGTCGTCTCTCCTTATTCAGCAGCGGGAGCCTCGGCAGGAGCCTCAGCCTTCGGGGTTGCGCCGCTCAGTTTGGCACGACGGCGCTCGGCGTAAGCGATCGCGTGCTTGTCCATCGAAACGGTCTGGAAGCGGAGAATCCGCTCGTCGCGTTTGAACTGGGTTTCAAATTTGGCAATGAACTCCGGCTCGGCCTGAAACTCGATCAGGGTGTAGAAGCCGGTGGTTTTCTTCTGGATCGGATAGGCCAGTTTCTTCAGGCCCCAATCCTCCTGGCACACGATCTTGCCGCCGTTGTCGGTGATCAGACCGGTGTACTTGGCAACCGCTTCCTTCATCTGGACATCAGACAAAACGGGAGTTGCAATGAAAACGGTTTCGTACTGTTTTAACATTTCAGTGGATTAATGATTAATAAAGCCCTTCGGGATTTTCCCAAAGGGCTGCAAAGGTAGTGATTATTTTTGATTTAACAAATTTACTTTTTGGGAGCGTTTTCCAGGACGGCCTGGATGAAGGTCCACCACTTGTCGACGGAAGGAATGAAGCAGCGCTCGTCCGGGGAGTGAGGCGACTTGAGGGTCGGACCGCAGGAGATCATGTCCCAATGCGGATAGGCACCTGCCAGGATACCGCACTCGAGGCCAGCGTGGATGGCCATCACGGCGGGCTCCTTGTCGAAAAGCTTCTCGTACTGCGCAATCATGGTCTTGAGGATGGGCGATTTCATATTCGGGCTCCAGCCGGAATAGCCACCGTCGAAGAAAATCTTCGCGCCGGCCAGTTCGAAGCAGCAGCGGATCGATTCGGCCAGGTCATCCTTCAGGGAATCCGTGGAACCGCGCAGCAGGGTCTTGATCTCGACGACACCCTTCTCGGTCTTGACAATGGCCAGGTTGTTGGAGGTTTCCACGAGACCCAGGATTTCGAGGCTCATGCGGTCGACATTGTTGGGGCAAGCGTAAATAGCCTTTACGATCTTGGTACCGATGTTGCCGGCCATGACCTTCGTTACCTTGGCGGTGGCAGGGGCGAAGGTAATCGAGACGTTCGGGTCAATCTTGGCGAGTTCGGATCTGATTGTGGCCAGGATAGCGCCGATAAATTTCGTGGCGGTGTTCTCCTTGCCCTGCGGGAGCGCGATGATGGCTTCGGCTTCACGCGGGATGGCGTTGCGCATATTGCCGCCGTTGAAGCTGACGAGTTTTGCCTTGAAATGGCGGAAGAACGGCATCAGCACGCGGGCCATGATCTTGTTGGCATTGCCGCGGCCTTCGTTGATCTCCATGCCGGAGTGTCCGCCGCGCAGGCCGGTGACAATGATCTGAAAAGCTTCATAGCCCTTGGGCATAGGGGCTTCCTTATATTTGAAGGTGATGTTGGCGTCCAGTCCGCCGGCGCAGCCCACGAAGAGCTCGCCTTCCGTCTCTGAGTCGAGGTTGAGGAGGATGTCGCCCTTGAGGATGCCGGGCTTCAGGGCCTTGGCGCCGACCATACGGGTCTCTTCATCCACGGTGAATAGGGCTTCGAGGGGACCGTGCTTCAAAGTCTTGGACTCGAGTGCCGACATGGCGGCGGCTATGCCGAGTCCGTCGTCTGCGCCGAGCGTCGTACCGTTGGCATATACCCAGTCGCCATCTTCCTCATGGACGATGCGGGTTTCAATCGGATCTTTGGTAAAGTCGTGCTTCTTGTCGTTGTTCTTCTGCGGGACCATGTCCATGTGGGCCTGGAGGATGATACCTTTGCGGTCTTCCATGCCCGGGGTGGCCGGCTTGCGGATGATCACATTGCCGCATTCATCCTGGAAAGACTCGAGGCCGAGGTTCTTGCCGAACTGGACGAGGAACTTGGCGACTTTCTGGGTATGTCCGGAAGGACGGGGAATTTGGGTGAGCGAATAGAAGTTGTTCCATACGCTCTTGGGTTCAAGATCACGGATAGTCATTGTGGTATGGATATTTTATCGGGTTAGCAGGGAATTGATGGGGAGGGTGCTTTCCTCACCCAGCTGGTACACGGGGATGCGGTTCTCCAGGAGCGTCTTTCCCTCGTGGACTACGCGGCAGAGCGTGATGACGGGGATGCGGTAGTGAATGAGCGTCTCCTTGCTGCGGTCTGACGCGGATTCGGGTTCGGCGAGCGGCTCGGTGGCGAATTCGACGGTAACGGCTTTCCCCTCAGTCGCGGAAGCGGGCAGCAGCCCTTGCTGGGAGATGCGGAACGCCGTGTAGCGCTGGTCCTTGCGGTCGGGCAGGGGAGTTACGTCGAACGACTTGATTTCGATGGAAATATCGCTGATTCCATAGAAGAGGCTAAGGTATTGCGCTTCAAGCCGGGTGATCTCGTCAATGGCGGCCTGGAGTGCTTCACCGCTGAAGGTTGCGTCGGTGTCGCCCGTAGCGATCTGCTGGCGTTTCTCGCGCAGGCTGAAGATCACACTGGCGGCATCGGCGGCCTTGCGGTCGGGCGATTTCTCCACCACGTTGTCCTGGCTCACGGGCACGCGCTCATAGCCTTCGCCGGAGCGGACGGCCTTGTAGAGGGTGGTGGTTTCACTGCCGAGATTACCCAGCGGGTCGATGCCCTCGAAGCGTTCGGTTCCGGCTTCCTTGGCGAAGCGCCAGGCCGTCGGGTGCCCGGCAAAATCATCGGCCATGGCGACCAGGCCCTGCGTGCAAAGCTGCAGGAAACCGATGGTGGCCCTTTCGGGGAGGGAGACCGCGTAGCGCACGGCGGGATCCGCTTCGACGCAAGGTGTGAGGGTGATCTGCTGGAGCGTGTAGGTTGTCGCATTCTGGGTGCGTGCCGCCACGCCGAGGTATTTTTGGGCATAAGCTGCATAGGGGCCTGCGGTAAAGGCTTCGCGCTGGGCTTCCACGGTCAGGCGGACCGTCGTGCGCGGAGCCTTTA